>ENA-UESK01000421-UESK01000421.1-human-gut-metagenome-genome-assembly--contig:-NODE-421-length-20467-cov-9.612898_pt1 | contig 20467 bp, 10 predicted proteins | sample MGYA00243006_ERZ508007 | MGnify/ENA primary metagenome ERZ508007 (study PRJEB26167, sample SAMN06115452) | human gut metagenome | host: Homo sapiens | place: China:Jiangsu | collected 2015-08-21... | reverse complement strand
TACTCTAATACGATAGGTTTGTATTTCGGAACTAATGCCTTCATGATAACCCAACCCAACAGATAAGCTACTGCACATACGCAGAAGATAACGAAATATCCGGCTGGTTTGCCTTCGAATCCCATGAATGTCATGGCTGGGTGTACGAATTGTGCTCCTTGTTCGAGTAACTCTTTCGTCATTTCCACCTCATGACCGTCAACTATCGTTGTTCCGGAAGCATATACGAACAAGTTACCTGCCACTTTCTGAAGAATCATAGAACCTACACCTCCTGCCATACCACCTATACCGGTGATACTTGCAATAGCTGTTCTTGGGAACATATCGCCTACGGTAGAGAATATATTGGCCGACCAGGATTGATGAGCAGCTCCACCAATACCGATTAAGATAACCGGGAACCATGGAGAAACAGTACCTAACGGTTGTGCTAACAGTACAACCAGCGGGAAGAAGGCGAAGATTAGCATCGCTTTCATACGGGCTGCATACGGATTCATACCTGTTCTGTTGATGAAGATAGTAGGTAATTTACCACCATAGATAGATAACATAGTCACTGCATAAAGCGTAAAGATCAACGCCATACCTAGCGGGTCGGAGGTTTTGATGCCGAATTGAGTATTCAGATAAGACGGAGTCCAGAAAAGGAAGAACCACCATACGCCGTCAGTCATGAACTTACCGAAGACAAAGGCCCATGTTTGTTTGTAGCTGAAACATTGCCAGAACTTCATTCTCTTTTCATCTTTTTCGTCTGTCATTGGAGCACTGCCTGCTTCGCGATTATCTTGCTCGATGTAGTCAAGCTCTGCCTGATTGACATGTTTGCTTTTCGACGGGGCATCATACATAAACACCCAGAATCCCATCCAGATAAAGCCAAGTCCACCAATTACGATAAATGCCATTTCCCAACCGAACATTTTTGCCAGAATAGGAATGGTAAGAGGAGCGATCAATGCTCCGATAGATGCACCGGCATTGAAGATAGAAGTAGCATAAGCACGGTCTTTTTTAGGGAAGTACTCTGCGGTTACTTTAATAGCGGCAGGGAAGTTACCGGCTTCTCCTAAAGCAAGGATACAGCGGGCGGCGAGGAAGCAGTACATACTGACAGTAGCAATAGTCACTACCACATCTCCTGTGGCACCGGCCAGTTCTGCTGCACTATGAAGCCCAACTTGTGCTTCTGTAACAATACCACAAACGGCATGAAGACAAGCACCTGCCGACCATACACCGATAGCCCATAGAAAACCTTTTTTAGTTCCCATCCAGTCGACAAAACGACCGGCAAACAGCATACATATAGCGTATACAATGGAGAAAACAGAAGTAATAGTACCGTAGTGAGATTCGTCCCAGTGGAATTCCGGTTTGATAAATTCATCCCACGTCAATGAGAGAACCTGACGGTCGAGATAGTTAACTGTAGTAGCAAAAAATAGCATAGCACAGATGGTCCATCTGTAGTTTGTCATCTTTTCGCCTGTTTTTTGAAATGCATTCATGATAATGGATTTAAATAGATTTTGATTCGTTGACAAAGGTCGGTATTTCGACTGAATTTTATTTGTAAAAATTGGTCAAAATCATGTATTATTCGTTGCATTATATATGCTATTTGTTTCAAAGGATATAAAAATGTCTCATAGCATTATCATTTGCAACGTTGGGGGTAATACAGAAAGAAGATAAACGAGTTTGTGAATCAAGAGCAAATGAGTCTAATCTTTTAGACGCAGATGACGCGGATAATGCGGATTCTTATTTTTGATCCGTGCTATCCGCGTTATCTGCGTCTGAAAAATTATATGTCATACAGGAATACGCAACGGTTAGCGCATTTCTGTATATTTGATCTTGTCCATGTCTCCGTAGTCGAGATTTTCACCTGCCATACCCCAGATAAACATGTAGTTGCTTGTTCCGGCAGCAGCGTGGATAGACCATTCCGGTGACATGATAGCTTGTTCGTTCTGTATCCATACGACGCGTTCTTCTTGAGGTTCGCCCATGAAGTGGCAGATAGCATTTCCTTCCGGTACATTGAAGTAGAAGTATGCTTCTACACGACGAGAGTGAGTGTGTGCCGGCATGGTGTTCCATACGCTACCCGGTTTCAGTTCAGTCAATCCCATTTGCAGTTGGCAGGGGCCTTCTTCAAGTACGTTGTTAACAATCAACTGGTTGATAACGCGGTCGTTGCTTTCTTCCAGCTTTCCGGCAGCGAATGAGTTTGCTTTCAGAGAACCTTTACGTCCGTCGATAGTAATCAATTGAGTCTTGTATTCCTTGTGGGCAGTAGCCGAGTTGATGTAGAATTTGGCAGGATTGCTGGAATCTTTGCTCTTGAAAGTCACTTTCTGCTTGCCTCTACCTACGTACAGGGCATCTTTGAATTTCAGCGTATATTCTTTACCGTCTACGGTTACGATACCTTCGCCACCAATGTTGATGACACCCAGTTCGCGGCGTTCGAGGAAGAATTTAGATTTCAACGGGTCGATTGTTTCAAGTACCAATTCTTTTGTTGCAGGTACTGCGCCACCGAAGATCAGACGGTCGTACATAGAATAAGTAACGTTGATTTCGTTTGGAACCATTACTTTTTCCATCAGGAAGCTACTGCGCAAGCGGTTAGTATCATACGTTTTCACGTCTTGCGGGCTGCAAGCCACTTGCATCTTGTAATTCACCTGGGCGGAGGCAGACATTGCTGCGATACCCAACATCATTGCAATTGCTAATTTTTTCATCTTTCGAGTTTTTTATTGAGTTATATATTATATACCACTTATTATTATCAGTTAAAGGCTTTTCTACTTATTCCTTATTACTGTTCAATGCGTTCTTTGCGTCGTTTCTAGTCATGCGGATACGGTTGTAGATAGCCATTCCGAGTGCCAGTGCCACGAGGATGGCAGGGCCGATAATCTTCAGACTGTAAGTAAGGTGGAAGATACCCCAGCAGAAGAGACTGGAAGCAAAGTCAAGTGCGCCGCCTTCAAAACCGGCGGGGATGTTTACTGTCGGGTCACCTGTTGCTTCGTATACATCTTTAGCAGCCAGTGTGAAGAAGCCTGCCAGTCCTGTTACGAAATACAGACCTACAATCAATGCTACCAGGCCGATAATAAATGATTTCACTACGTTACCTTTTGTAATAGGCAGAATCATCGGGAACAGGTAGAACATACCTGCCAGAGAAGCCAGCGGTAAGAAACGGTTGCCCGGAAGGATAACAGCCAGGAAGATAGTGACAGGGATCAACAGCAGAGATACCACCAGGGTAGTCGGGTGACCGATAACCAGTGCAGGGCTCATACCGATGCTCAAACCGGTGTTATTCTTATATTTCTTAGCAATCAGTTCGCGGGTAGCGTCAGAGATCGGTTTCAAACCTTCGATAAAGAGGCTGGTGATACGTGGAATCAATTCCATCACCGCACCCATCTTGATACCCAGTCCTAAAATGCCCGGAATATTATCCAATACTTCTTTCCAGCTGGCACAACCCAATGCGCCGATACCGCAACCGATTACGATACCCAAGAACAGCGGTTCACCCATCAATCCGAATTTCTTTTTCATACCTTCAGAATCGATATTCAGCTTGTCGAATCCCGGAATTTTATCCAATAGTTTATTGATTACAATAGCAAACGGAACGAAACTTTGGCAGAACGGTTGAGGAATAGAGATACCGTCCATTTTATCATAGAACTTCTGGAAAGCAGGAGCAGTCATATCAGCCATTACCAGTGTAATGATGTAACAGATGATGGCAGCGAAGAATCCCCAATAGATATTGTCGGAAGCGAAGTACACGATAGCACCGATAAATGCGAAGTGCCAATAGTTCCAAAGGTCGATATTGACGGTACGGGTTGTTTTGGTAAGCAACATTAATAAATTGACTCCCAAGCAAACAGGGATGATGAAAGCACCTACAGAAGTGTTGTAAGCTACCGCCGCAGCAGAAGGCCAACCCATGTCGAAAATTCCCAATTCCAATCCGTAGATTTCAACCATTTTACTTAATGCCGGACCCAGACTGCTGGTGAGCAATGCCGTCACTACTGATAAACCAACGAAACCGACACCAACCAACAAACCGCTCTTCAGCGCTTTGGGAAGTTTAATACCGATACATACTCCTAAAATCGTGAAAATGATTGGCATCATTACTGCCGCTCCAAGACCGATAATGTACTTAAATACTTCTTCCATTCTGTTCTATTTTTTCTCTGTTTTAATGATAAATTACCTGTGTTTCCCCAGAGGGTATTAGTTGTAAACCGTGCCAAAAGTAAGACCTTTTTTGCTTTCTTCCAAAACGAAACTCTTAATTTATGAGATATTGCATCAAAAATGGACATTTTTGACGTTTGCGTGCACAAAATTAGTCGTTTCCGTGCACGAAAAACAAAAAATGCACCTACTTGACTAAAAAATCCCACTGGGTTTGGAGGAAAAACACTACTTTCGTACCGTGAAAAAAGACTATGTTGAATCCTTAAAATAACAAACCATGAGACGAACTCCTTTTTATAATTTTTTTATAGTGGCTTTATTGGTTACAATGACCGCTTCCGTATCGGCACAACAGGTAGATAGCAAGCTTCCCTGGTCTGTGCGACTGACTGAATCGGAAATGATCCGTTACCCCGAATCCTGGCAGCTCGACTTTCAGCCGAAACTGAAGTGGGATTATTGCCACGGACTTGAACTGGGAGCCATGCTCGATGTGTACGACGCTTATGGCGACAAGAAAATTCGCGATTACGCTATCGCGTATACGGATACAATGGTGCACGAAGACGGAAGCATTACCGCTTATAAATTAACCGATTACAGTCTCGACCGCATCAACTCCGGAAAAATCCTTTTCCGTATCTATGAGCAGACCAAGAATCCTAAATATAAGAAAGCGCTCGACTTGCTTTATAGCCAGTTTGAAGGACAACCGCGTAATGAGGACGGTGGTTTTTGGCATAAAAAGATTTATCCCCACCAAATGTGGTTGGACGGAATTTACATGGGAGCTCCTTTCTACGCGGAATATGCATTCCGTAATAATCTTCCGCAGGACTATGCAGATGTAATCAACCAGTTTGTCACTTGTGCCCGTCATACGTACGATCCTAAAAATGGTCTTTATCGTCATGCGTGCGATGTAAGCCGCACTCAACGTTGGGCGGACCCGGTGACCGGACAGTCGAAACATACATGGGGACGTGCAATGGGATGGTATGCGATGGCATTGGTGGATGTGCTCGAATTTATTCCGCAACATGAAGCCGGAAGAGATTCCCTGCTTGATATATTGAATAATGTAGCTGTGCAGGTGAAGAAACTTCAGGACCCGAAGACCGGAGGATGGTATCAGGTGATGGACCGGAGTGGTGATAAGGGTAATTACGTAGAATCTTCCTGTTCCGCTATGTTCATTTATTCGCTCTTTAAGGCGGTTCGTTTGGGATATATTGATAAGTCTTATCTGGATGTGGCATTGAAAGGCTACAAAGGATTCCTGGATAATTTTATCGAAGTGGACAAGAACGGATTGGTAACTATCACCAAGGCTTGTGCAGTGGCAGGATTGGGAGGAAAGGTCTATCGTTCCGGCGATTATGACTATTATATTAATGAAACTATCCGCAATAACGATCCTAAAGCCGTAGGACCTTTTATTATGGCTAGCTTGGAATACGAACGTTTACAAAAGTAATTTCCGACAATGAAAAGGAGTATTTTTAAAGGAATGATGTGTTTGCTTCTACTGGGTGTGGGAGCAACATCTGTTTATGCACAACAACAGCAACGCAAAGACACATTAGTCGTGGCACGCGACGGGACAGGGGAGTATCGTAACATTCAGGAAGCCGTGGAAGCTGTCCGCGCTTTTATGGATTATACGGTGACGATCTATATCAAGAATGGTATATACAAAGAAAAGCTGGTCATTCCTTCTTGGGTGAAGAATGTGCAATTAGTGGGCGAAAGCGCAGAAAAAACGATTATCACTTACGATGACCATGCTAATATCAATAAGATGGGTACCTTCCGCACCTATACGGTCAAAGTGGAAGGGAATGACATCACTTTCAAAGACCTGACGATTGAAAATAATGCGGCTCCACTGGGGCAAGCGGTAGCTCTTCACACCGAAGGTGACAGACTGATGTTTGTCAACTGTCGTTTCTTGGGAAATCAGGATACTATTTATACAGGAACCGAAGGAGCGCGTCTCTTATTCACAAATTGCTATATCGAGGGAACTACCGATTTTATTTTTGGTCCTTCCACTGCTCTATTCGAATATTGCGAACTGCATAGTAAACGTGATTCGTATATCACTGCCGCTTCTACTCCTCAAAGTGAAGAATTCGGTTATGTATTTAAAAACTGTAAGCTGACAGCCGCTCCGGGAGTGAAAAAAGTATATTTGGGTCGTCCGTGGCGTCCTTATGCGGCAACGGTCTTTATCAATTGTGAGTTTGGTAATCATATCCGTCCCGAAGGATGGCATAATTGGAAGAATCCGGAGAACGAAAAGACAGCCCGTTATGCCGAATTCGGAAATACGGGTGCGGGCGCAGATACTTCCGGGCGTGTGGCATGGGCTAAACAGTTGACAAATAAGGAGGCAATGAAGTATACTCCGCAAAATATCTTTAAGGAAAGCAGTAATTGGTATCCTTATAAATAAAAATACGTAGGTTTTCCGACTGTTTATGCAGCTTGAAATTTTTGTTTCCGGGCTTGGGCATTTGCTTTCCTGGCTTGAAATTCCCGTTCCAAGGCAGGAAACTGCAGTTTCCCTATGTGGGAACTGTCGTATCTCTACGTGGAAACTAGCGTTTCTTACCGGGGAAACTGTAGTTCCTATACGTGGAAACTGAATTTGTCTGCGTGCAAAACAGGATTATATAAGGTGTTGCAGATAAACATCTGCAACGGTATCTGCAACAGTATCTGCAACGCTGCAATCGGTTGATTGCAAGTAAGATATGAGCAAAACGTTGCAGGTGGCAGATAAAAACAAAAAATAAAACTCATAGGAGGGGATGAAGAATATGAAAACACTTAGGGTTAAAATGGTAGGGCTACTTGCAACGGCTCTTATTCTTTTTTCTGCATTTCGTGCAGACAAACCGGTCGTCACTATCTTTATGATAGGTGATTCGACAATGGCTAACAAGAAAATAGACGGAGGAAATCCCGAACGTGGTTGGGGAATGGTACTTCCCGGATTCTTCTCCGAAGACATACGGATAGACAATCATGCAGCCAACGGTCGAAGTTCCAAGAGCTTTATCAGCGAAGGACGCTGGGAAAAAGTAATTTCTAAGGTGAAGAAAGGAGATTATGTCTTTATCCAGTTCGGCCATAATGATGAGAAAGCAGACTCTACCCGTCACACCGATCCGGGTAGTACTTTTGATAAAATTCTTCGTCGGTATGTGAATGAAACCCGCGCCAAAGGTGGAATTCCGGTATTGTTCAACTCTATCGTCCGTCGAAACTTTGTGCAGCCGAAGGATGATGCCATCGCAAAAGATGTCCGCCGTACACCGGGGGAAAAGGAACAACCGAAAGAGGGAACCGTTTTATTTGATACGCATGGTGCCTATCTGGATGCTCCCCGCAATGTGGCAAAAGAACTGGGAGTGACTTTCATCGACATGAACAAGATTACTCATGACCTGGTGCAGGGACTTGGACCTGTAGAATCAAAGAAACTATTCATGTTTGTCGAACCCAATCAGGTGCCGGCTTTCCCGAAAGGTCGTGAAGACAATACTCATTTAAACGTATACGGAGCACGAACAATTGCCGGACTGGCAGTGGATGCCATCGGCAAGGAAATTCCGGAACTGGCGAAATATATCCGTCAATTCGATTATGTAGTGGCCCAAGACGGTAGCGGTGATTTCTTTACCGTGCAGGAAGCTATCAATGCTGTTCCCGATTTTCGCAAAGACGTTCGTACCACTATCCTGATTCGTAAAGGAACTTATAAAGAGAAGCTCATCATCCCTGAATCCAAGATTAATATCTCTTTGATTGGAGAAGACGGTGCGATACTGACTTATGACGGTTTTGCAAACAAGAAAAATGTATTCGGCGAGAACATGGGAACTTCCGGTTCGTCCAGCTGTTACATCTATGCCCCCGATTTTTATGCGGAGAATATCACATTCGAGAACTCATCAGGTCCCGTAGGACAAGCAGTTGTCTGTTTCGTATCTGCCGATCGTGTCTATTTTAAGAACTGTCGTTTCCTCGGCTTCCAAGATACCCTCTATACATACAGCAAGCAAAGCCGCCAATATTATGAAGACTGCTACATCGAAGGAACGGTTGATTTTATCTTCGGCTGGTCTACGGCTGTTTTCAACCGTTGTCACATTCATAGCAAACGGGATGGTTATGTCACCGCTCCCTCTACAGATAAAGGAAAAAAATATGGCTATGTATTCTATGATTGCAAACTGACTGCGGAACCGGAAGCTACAAAAGTATATCTGTCTCGTCCCTGGCGTCCGTATGCGCAAGCTGTATTTATCCGTTGCGAACTAGGTAAACACATTCTCCCTGTCGGTTGGAATAACTGGGGCAAGAAAGAGAACGAAAATACAGTCTTCTATGCCGAATATGAGAGTCGGGGCGAAGGAGCCAATCCGAAAGCGCGTGCCGCTTTCTCCCAACAACTGAAAAACCTGCAAGGATACGAGATTACGACTGTACTGGCAGGCGAAGATGGATGGGGTCCGGTAGCGGACGGAAACAAACTGATAACAGTGAAACGTTGACTTGACGAATATGTAAAGAAATGAATTACTAAGCAAAAAACAATGGATATATAAAAGACAATAGATCACTTGTCCTATAGAATGGTTCGATTCTGTTAAATAGCCGCTAAAGATTGCATAAAAGTACAACTATTTTTCTATCTTTACGGCACAGAACCTAGTTATATGATGAAGAAAACCTTAATTTCAGTAATTCTTTTGCTAGCTATTGTGTTCTCGACACATGCGCAGCAGCACTGTTTTTTCACCCACTATTCTACTGAAGATGGATTGTCCCAAAATACGGTGATGAACATCTTGCAAGATCACAAAGACAACCTTTGGTTTGCCACTTGGGATGGAATCAACCGTTTCAACGGTTATACCTTCAAAACATATAAGGCTCGTCAGGGAAATTACATCAGTCTGACCAATAATCGCGTAGACCGTATCTATGAAGACCGTTATGGTTTTTTGTGGCTACTGACTTATGATAATCGTGTCCATCGTTTCGACCCGAAGACAGAGACTTTCGAACAAGTACCTGCTGCCGGAGAGGAGGGGAGTGCTTTCAATGTGCATACCATTGAGGTGATGCCGAACGGAACCGTCTGGCTGCTGACAGAAAATGACGGAGCTATCCGCATCCTGACTCATCCAAATGAGAATCATCGCCTGACATGGGATATTTATTCCAGTAAGACGGAACTGTTTCCCTCTTTACATGTATTCAAAGTTTATCAGGATAAAGCAGGCAATGACTGGCTGTTAACAGACAACGGCCTCGGCATGATCCATCCCGGAAAGAAAGAACCGGATTCCTATTTCACGGAGACAAAAGGAAAGTTTGGCGGAATGAATCAGGCTTTCTATGCAGTACAGGAGCGGGATAAGGACATCTGCTTTGCTTCGGATCAGGGACGTATCTGGTCTTATCAGAAAGATAGCGGAGAATTTACGTTGATCGAACTTCCTACAAAAGGGCAGATCACTTCCATTCACCCCGTTGCACCGGACGTTTCTGTAATTACTACCGATTCGGATGGTTTCTTTACTTATAACCTGCGGACCAAAACAAATGTGCATTACTCATTCCTGACTTGTAAGGCTTTACCCGCAAAACCAATCCTTTCTGCTTATGTAGACCGTTCTTCGGAAGTGTGGTTCGAGCAGGAAGAACCGGGTGTTGTAGCCCATTTTAATCCCTCGACCAGAGTGGTGACCCGTGAACAGATTCTTATTGAATACAGTAATCCTGAACGTTCCCGTCCGGCCTTCCATATCCATGAAGATGTAAACGGGTATCTTTGGGTACACCCTTATGGAGGAGGTTTCTCTTACTTCGATCCTCAAAAAAAACGATTGGTTCCTTTCTATAATGGACTGGGTAGTCGTGACTGGCGTTTTTCCAATAAGATTCATTCGGCTTTCTCCGACAAACAAGGTAATTTATGGCTTTGCACCCACTCCAAGGGATTGGAGAAGGTGACTTATCGGAATGTACCTTTTGCGATGATGACTCCCATGCCGCATGAACATGAATCATTGCATAATGAGGTACGTGCCCTGTGCGAAGACAAACTGGGTAATCTGTGGGTTGGCTTGAAAGATGGTATGCTTCGTATGTATGATGCCGATAAAGCTTATAAAGGATACCTGACCGAAAGCGGCATCGTTTCTACTACCGGTACTCCCATGTTGGGAACTGTTTATTTTGTTATTCAGGATTCGAAAGGAATCATCTGGATTGCAACAAAAGGAGACGGACTTGTCCGTGCCGAGCCGACTTCTTCCAACGGAATGTCTTATAAACTGACCCGTTATCTTCATCGTGAAGAGGATATGTACAGTTTGAGCGATAATAATGTGTATTGTATCTATGAAGATCATTATGGTCGTATTTGGGTAGCTACTTTTGCCGGAGGTATCAATTATATCACGCAGAATGAAGCAGGAAAGACATTGTTTATCAATCACCGGAATAATCTGAAAGGGTATCCGATTGATCCTTGCTACAAAGCGCGTTTCATTACTTCCGATAATAATGGACGCCTGTGGGTAGGTACAACTACGGGAGCTGTTGCTTTTGATGAGAACTTTAAGAAACCGGAGGATGTGCAGTTTTATCATTTCTCCCGTATGCCGAACGATACGCAAAGTCTGAGTAATAATGATGTCCATTGGATTATTTCCACTAAGAAAAAGGAACTGTATCTGGCTACTTTCGGTGGGGGACTCAACAAACTGATATCTATCAGTAAGGACGGCCACGGAGAGTTCAAATCATATTCCGTACTGGACGGTCTTCCTTCCGACGTCTTGCTTTCTGCCCGCGAAGATAGTAAGGAGAATTTATGGATTAGTACGGAGAATGGAATTTGTAAATTTATCCCGTCTGAAGAACGTTTTGAAAGTTACGACGAACGTAGTATTACTTTCCCAGTGCGCTTTAGTGAAGCGGCTTCCACATTGACGGCTAAAGGAAGTATGCTTTTCGGTGCCAGTGGGGGAGTCTTTATATTTAATCCCGACTCTATTCGTAAGAGTAGCTATATCCCACCTATCGTATTCTCCAAACTGATGGTGACTAATGAGGATATTACGCCCGGAGATAACTCCTTGTTGAAGGTGGATATTGACGATACCGACCCATTGGTGCTCTCACACAAAGAGAATATTTTCTCCGTTCACTTCGCTGCACTCGATTATACTAATCCGCAGAATATACAGTATGCTTATATTCTCGACGGATTTGAGAAACAATGGACTTTTGCCGACAAGCAGCGTAGTGTGACTTATACGAATCTTCCGAAAGGAGAGTATGTGCTCCGTGTTCGTTCAACGAATAGTGATGGTGTGTGGGTGGATAATGAACGTATACTGAACATTGTTATTCTGCCTTCTTTCTGGGAGACGCCGGTAGCTTATGTGCTTTATGTTCTTTTTATTCTGATTATTATTCTCGTAGCCGTTTATATCCTGTTTACTATTTATCGGTTGAAGCATGAAGTTTCGGTCGAACAGCAGATTTCAGATATAAAACTGCGTTTCTTTACTAACATATCGCATGAGTTGCGTACTCCGCTTACGTTGATAGCTGGTCCGGTGGAGCAGGTCTTGAAGAATGATAAATTGCCGGCTGATGCTCGCGAACAGTTAGTGGTGGTTGAACGGAACACCAATCGGATGCTCCGTCTTGTCAATCAGATTCTGGACTTCCGCAAGATTCAGAATAAGAAGATGAAGATGCAGGTGCAGCGGGTGGATATTGTACCTTTCGTCCGTAAGGTGATGGAAAATTTTGAAGCTGTGGCCGAGGAACATCGGATTGATTTCCTGTTCCAGACCGAAAAGGAACATCTTTATCTTTGGGTGGATGCCGATAAGCTGGAAAAGATTGTATTCAATTTGCTTTCCAATGCATTTAAATATACGCCGAATGGCAAGATGATTACGATGTTTATCCGGGAAGATGAAAAGATGGTTTCTATCGGTGTGCAAGATCAGGGTATCGGTATCGCGGAAAACAAAAAGAAGTCACTGTTTGTCCGTTTTGAGAATCTGGTAGATAAGAATCTTTTCAATCAGGCTAGTACGGGTATCGGACTTTCATTGGTGAAAGAGTTGGTGGAAATGCATAAAGCGACTATTTCCGTTGATAGTCATTTGGGAGAAGGGAGTTGCTTCAAAGTCGATTTCCTCAAGGGAAAAGAACATTACGATAAGGAAGCCGAGTTTATTCTGGAAGATGCGGATGCTCCGGCAAGAATGGGACAGGTAGTGGATATTGCCAATTCTTCCATTCAGTCTGAAACGTTGGTAAGCGATGATTCGGAGAAGATTGATGATGTGTATGGGGAAGAATTTGCGAAAGAAGAGAACTCCAAAGAATTGATGCTGTTAGTCGAAGATAATCAGGAGTTACGTGAATTCTTGCGCAGTATATTTTCTCCGATGTACCGGGTGGTGGAAGCTGCTGACGGTAAGGAGGGGGCAAACAAGGCTTTGAAGTACCTGCCGGATATTATCATCAGTGACGTGATGATGCCTGAAAAAGACGGTATCGAAATGACGCGTGAACTGCGTGCGGATATGACGACCAGCCATATACCTATCATTTTGCTTACTGCCAAAACTACGATTGAAAGCAAACTGGAGGGATTGGAATATGGTGCGGATGATTATATAACGAAGCCTTTCAGTGCTACCTATCTGCAAGCACGTGTGGAAAATCTGTTGATGCAGCGTAAGAAACTGCAAAGTTTCTACCGGGATAGTCTGATGCATATCAATATTTCTACCGGTCAGGAGGAAGTGCCTGTGGCTACGGATATGCCGTCTGCTGAAGAAGATGTGTCCGAAACTCCACCTACAACTCTCGAAATGTCTCCCAACGACCGTAAGTTTATGGATAAATTGATTGAATTGATGGAGCAGAACATGGATAATGGAGAACTGGTGGTAGATGATTTGGTTCGGGAACTGGCTGTCAGCCGTTCTGTCTTCTTCAAGAAGCTGAAAACACTTACCGGATTGGCTCCGATTGAATTTATCAAAGAAATGCGTATCAAGCGGGCTACACAATTAATAGAAATCGGAGAATTTAATATGACCCAGATTTCGTATATGGTCGGCATTAATGATCCGCGTTATTTCAGTAAATGCTTTAAAGCACAGGTTGGAATGACGCCTACAGAGTATCGGGATAGAGTGGGGAGATAATAATAGGAAAGGAAAGAAATAGAAAGGGGGATGTTCAAAGCTCCCCTTTTATCGAAATCACCCTCACTACAACTATCTGTGGCGAGGGTGATTTTTTGTTTATGAGAGTTCCGATACATTTACCCTCATCTTGGTTATCCGAAATTATTTTTTAGGGTATAGATGATTCACAAGGCTGTTCATATACATTTCCAGGTTTGTATATTCCGGGCTTAATGTATATTTGGCTCCGTCTGAAGGATCATTGGGATTAAGGTTGTGTTTCTTTTCCCATTCATCGGGAATACCATCACCATCTGTATCAACAAGTGCTGTTTCTGATTTATATTCCGGCCATCCTCCTACATCAGACGGTTGGTCAATCATTCCATTCGTGCTTCCGTGAGAACCTTCGTAAGTATAAGTGCCTTTGAGAGTTTCATCTACGATGCGTTGGTCTATGGCGTCACGGCGATATGAAGCACCGGCAAACTCGAGAACATCTTTGTAGGCTTTCTTGGCAGGTTGCAAAGAAGTATGTTCGGCTATGTCAAATGCTTTTTTAGACAGTACTTCCTTTTCTGTGGCAAAGTCCTTTTTGATAACCAGTCCGTAAGAGTTATCCATATTCACTTTATAAAGAGCCTCTTTCTGCTTGTCAGTCAGTTTGGGACAGGTAGGATCCATATAGTTACCTTTGAAATAGAATACACCATGAACACCTGCTTTATTGTTGTTTTTGCCATCATCGGCATACGCTGTAAACAAGCGTTTGAAAGAACCTTTTGTCGCACTGAAAGGTCCCGGTTTATAGTAGTTATTGATAAAGTTGTAGGAACCTCCTTCACCGGCATAAGCACCGTCACTGCCATAATTATAAATCACATTATTGAATAATTCCACTTTTTCATCTTCCGGACGACCCGTATAACGGCTTCCGCAAAGACGGGGTGTGCGGTTAGTGTGATGGGCGAGTAAGTTATGGTGAAAAGTAGCAGGTTGTCCACCCCAGATACCCCCATAACCATGTGCTCCCTTTTCGTGGATAGAATTGGCGAGACTTTCACTGATGATGCACCATTGAAGAGTGAAATTACGGTTATCATAGAATGTGGCACATTCGTCCGTACACCAGCTCATGGAGCAGTGGTCTATGATAATGTTTTGGTGCGCTTTTGTACCATTCATTGCGTCGTCACCTTTTTGTTTGATGTCGACTCCCATACGGGAATGGATGAAACGGATGATTACATTGTCTGCCTGAATAGAGAATGTATAGTTTTTCAGGCAAATGCCATCACCCGGAGCTGTCTGTCCTGCAATGGTCACATCACCATTGCTGAGTTTTAATGCTTTTTGTAATTCAATAATTCCGCTAACCGCAAAGATAATGGTGCGGGGACCTTTCTTGCTGATAGCCCAGCGAAGTGTCCCTTCCGAACCGTCGTCTGCCAGGGAAGTAACAGTGTATACAGCACCTCCGGCACCACCGGTGGTATATTTTCCTGCTCCGTCGGCACCGGGGAAGGCGAGAACTTTGGAACGATCCGGGGTAGGATAGTCCTTTGATGTTTTTTCAACCGAAATGGCAGGTTGCATGGCTTGTCCCACTAGAGGAAAAGCCAATATCAAACTACAGATTGCTAATATATTCTTTTTCATTACTAATTTATCATTTGGGTTTGAATTTACTAAAATTATTCTATAACACTGCCACCTGTCGCACCATTTACCATGATTTCGTGCACCAGACTATTGAGATACATTTCCAGATTAGTGTACTTCCCGTTTTTGTCAATAGTCGTTTCTTTTCCATCAGCAGATTTCTTGGGATTCAAACCATATTCTTCTTCCCAGTAGTCGGGAATACCGTCACCGTCCGTATCTTTCACGTTTGCATTGGTTACAGATTTCAGAACATCGTAGGGATCATTTACTCCTAAGGCTGTGCAGACATCTTTCGGGTCGTTGATATATCCACTTTTGTTTTGTGAGTAGCCGGAAAGATCTTTCCATTTGCTGGCATCTCCCGTGCAACTTGCTTTTCTGTTTTTAACGTCGCTAATTATCAACTCGTCGACTTTATCACGATAGTTGCTGGCTCCTGCATAGCTCATCACACGTTCATAAGCCTCATCCGGCGTATGAGTTCTTACATTTCCTGTCTTAACTACCGGTGAACTTGATTTTATCTGGGTATGTTGGTTCCAAAGCTCCGTAGTTGCACAGTTTTTTTCATCCATTTGTTCAAATACGCCTTTTGTCCAGTTATCATTGCTAACAGTCGTATTGCCTACCACTTTATTTCCGTCGATATAAAACTTCCCCCAAGTTTGAAGCCATTTTTTGTAAGCTTCGCCGGAGTAATTTTCCGGATATACATCCGGCTTGGCGATACGGTAAGCACGGTCTGCTTTACCGCTTTCATCGGTTCCGGGGCCTGGCTTGTAGTAGTTGTTAACGATATTCACGTGTTGCGCTTCACCACCGTAGCAGCCTTCGCCTCCCCAATTGTAGTAAACATTGTTGCGCATATCCACTCGCTCTCCATCGTTGTTGTTCAGTGCTAATGTAGTATATCGGGGACCAAGGCGTGGAACACGGCTTTCGCAATGGGCTATCAGGTTATGGTGGTAAGAGGCATAGTTTCCTCCCCAGTTACCGCCATATCCGTGAGAAGCGAATTTACCTGTGGCAGCATTGATCTTTACATCAGTCACACGTAAGGCTTGATAAGCTAAACACCATTGTACGGTAGAATTTTGCATACCATAGACAGAAAGACATTCATCGCTTCCCCAGCTTACTGAACAATGATCGATGATTACATTTTGTTTGTCACAACCTCCTAATCCGTCGCAGTCTACGTTAGAGTTTCCGGGGCGAAAACGGATGAAACGAATGATGATATTGCTGGAATTAATCGTAAATGGGTAATTGGCGATACAGATACCGCCCGGTGATGTTTGTCCGGCAATGGTCAGATCATCTTTCTGGGTTTTTAATTCCGATTTCAAATAGATGGTACCCGACACATCAAATACAATCGTTTTAGGACCGTCTTGTTTCATAGCCCAGCGCAGACTTCCGCTGATACTTCCACTGGTGTCGTCTTCAAGGCTAGTCACATGATAAACTTTTCCTCCGCGTCCTCCGGTGGTATTGCGACCGTGGCCTTCGGCGTATGGGAAAGCAAGAAGTTCTCCATAATCCAGTTGCTTGACATCAGAAGATGTCCCACCTGGATTATTTGTTCCTCCACCTGTATCATCTACAGGATCGTCGGAAGAGCATGAGGTACATAATCCTGCGATGCTGAATGCAATAGCTACATAAAATAGAGATATTTTCTGCTTCATTATCTTTTAACTGTTTGGGGATATAGACGATTTATTTGTTGGGATACAACGTTTCTACCAGACTGTTGAGGTAAACCTCCAGATTGGTATACGTTTTACTTAGAGTATATTTGGCACCGTCGGCCTTACTTTTGGGGTTCAAACCGTTGGCAGTCTCCCATTCATCAGGGATGCCGTCGCCGTCGGTGTCTTTTGGACCGGTTTCCTTTTTATATTCCGGCCAGCCACCTACATCGCTGGCTTTATCAATGAGTCCCTTTTCACTGCCATTGCTGCCGTCTGCCGTATAATCTCCGTTGCGAACGTTGGCTATGATGCGTTTATCGACATCATCATATTTTAAGGAAGCACCGGCATACTTTAATACTGATTCATAAGCTTCTTTTGCCGATTGAGTGAATTCGGATGCATCTTCGGAAATAGTAAATTCGTTACTTGACTGAAGTGCTTTTTCTCCTCCATCGGGTAAAGGAACGGCTTCTGTTGCATTGGGGTGTAACCCTTGCCAGTTGTCATTGTTTACAGAAGTAAGCAGAGATTGATATTCGGCTTTCAATTCAGGACATGTGCCATCAAAATAGTTTCCTTTCAGATAAAAAGTACCCCATATACCTTTGGTGTTTTTATTTGTACCGTCATCACCGTTAGGTTGGAAGATACGGTTTACAATATTTTTCTTGGTATTGGTAACTGGTCCGGGCTTGTAGTAGTTGTTCACGAAATTATAGCTTCCTCCTTCTCCTGCATAGCCACCATTGGTCGGTCCCCAGTTATAGAAAACATTATTTCGTAAATCGAGTTTTTCATTTTCCGGTTTCCCTGTATAGCGGCTACCGCATAAACGTGGTGTACGGCTGCTGTGGTGGGCTAATAAATTGTGGTGGAATGTAGCGGGTGATCCTCCCCATATTCCTCCGTAACCGTGATTACCTTTGGTGTGTACCGAACGATTCAAACTTTCGCTGATGATACACCATTGCATGGTAAAGTTAGTGTTATCGTAGAAAGAAGCACATTCATCAGTGCTCCAACTCATCGAACAATGGTCAATGATAATATTTTTATGTTGCTTTCCCCACAATGCATCACCGCTGTCGGCTTCTGCTTCTGTTGTAAAGTTGTCCGATCCCATGCGGAAACGCATGAAACGGATGATTACGTTGTCCGCCTGTACGGATACGGGATGTCCTTTCAGGCAAATACCGTCACCCGGTGCACTCTGGCCGGCAATCGTTACATCTCCGTTGGTTATCCTCAAGGGGCTTTTCAGTTCTATCAATCCACTTACTGCAAATACGATCGTGCGCTTTCCCGTGCGATTTAATGCGTAGCGTAATGTTCCTTGTGTTGTCTTATCGTTGTCTTCAAGCGAAGTTACTATATATACATCTCCGCCTGCTCCGCCGGTAGTATAACGACCTGCACCGTAAGCACCCGGAAAGGCATAACGCGTTTCGGCAGGTGTCTCTTCTTCACCACCTTCGTTCTCATTACCACCGTTACCGGTATTCTGTCCCGGTGTTTCATCGGTGATACTTGGGTCTTCGCTGCTGCAAGCAACCGATAGGTTGATTACACAGAAGCACAATAATCCCATTTTAATAGATTTGAGCATACAAATTATCTTTTAAAAAAATAGAGTTCTTTGTCTCATACATTATATTTGCTGATGATGTGACAAAGAACTCTTTATTAAATCTTATTGGTTTTATTCGCTTACTGTACCGTACTGGCTTACAGTTTTCACTGTATAAATATTGCTTTCGTCAGTGTTGGTCAGTGTAACGGTAGTGTCTGTCGTTTGCCCTGCATAGTTACCATTCATAAAGATGAGGTAGCCGGCAGCACCGGATACTGCATCCCATGTCAGAGTGTTTCCCGACAGATTGACATTGGTAGGTGCTGCAAGGGGAGTTTCCATATACTCTTTCGGGTTCCAGCTGTCAATAGTTATTATATTCTCATATGTATATTTAGCAGCTTCGGATGCTGTTAGCACTGAACTAGTGAAGGAAACGTTTCCGGAGGTGATTGTTTTACTTTCCGCAATCATATTTCCATTCTTGTCGATAGTGTTATATTCAGCATATAGTGTAGGTACTTGTCCACCATATCCCCAGTGTGAATCTATAATATCCATTTTCAACTTGGTGTTGATCCAGACAGTTTTCGTGGTTGTGGCTTGGGAACGTCCGAATGAGAATTTTGTATCATCACCGTTTACCGTACAATCTTTTATAACATATCCGTATTTATCGCTTTCACTGGTACGCGAAGCAGTTATAACGCTACCACCGTCATTGCCTGTATTATAGAATGTACTGTTTTCGATAAGTACATCGCCACTTCCCCAGATATAATCTGTATGACCTTCAATCCATGAGTTATAAACGTATGCACGATGAGGGGTTGTATTGTTCCAATAACGGGTCCACCATGTATCCTGATAGGAGACAAGCAAACAATTATTCAAAGCAAAGCGGTCTTCACGGTTTATCAAGGCTTCTGCCTGTCCGTTTTTACCTAAACCACCAGTGTGACGATTTGAGAATGCACCATAAAGATTGATGATTGAAATATTTTCAGCATAAAAGTCTGTGGCTTCAATCAACACTACTGTGTTTTGGTCTTCACTATATCCGGCTTTGCGGGCTGGTGAATTTTCGTTGAAAATAGAATAAGGCCATGAGGTAGCATTACTTGAATCATCTACACGGTTTACTGCAAACTGGATTTTAACACCATCGCGGCTCTCACCGATTAAATGAACAAATGGTTTATTCTTATTGATCCGGACACATTCATTATAAGTTCCGTTGGCTATGAAGATTTTATAAGGACTGGTCGGTGGAGTAGTGATGGCGTTGATTGCTGCCTGGAGAGTAGTGTAATCGCCATTCCCTTTTGAATCAACAATTGCATCGAATACTTTTCCACCGCCCGAAATTTCAGATTTGGCAGTAAAGCTTAAAAAGAAGTCTTCGTCGTAAGCTCTTCCCTGCATATCCGTTAATGCTCCGGCAGGAACTTCGAAAGTACATTCTTTGTTTTCCATACCAGAGAAGGTATAACGTACTTTTTCGTAGTTGATGGATACACGCACTACTCCTCCGTTGAAATAGATTTCTGTGTCTGGAGCCTGACGCATAGCTTTGCTGAAAGTCAGTTCTACATATCCGCTCGGACCTACTACATCACCATCATTGATATTCTGTGAAATCAGAACAGGGATGCTTGTATCTTCTGCATCATCGTTGTCATTACAGGAAGCACCTGTAAGAATCAACAAGAACAGAAGTAAGTATTTACTTATTGTATTGATTGAATTTGTATTCATAATATCTGTTGCTTTTTAGAGAAGATTCTCCGTCAAGTAAATGCAAATTCCAGACTTGACGGAAAACCTTGTAGTTTTATTTAGTTATTTGTTCCAACGTGGGTCGCCGATTTTATATTGTTCAGGTACATCTGCTCCATAGATAAGGTTAAGTCCTTCTGTGCCTGTACTTGTAAATATTTGGTCTGTAGACATTGGAATATCATTAATAGTCAGATTATCCCATGTGTTGGAAAGTTTACAGTCAGAACTTACATACACAT
>ENA-UESK01000403-UESK01000403.1-human-gut-metagenome-genome-assembly--contig:-NODE-403-length-20880-cov-3.885113_pt1 | contig 20880 bp, 20 predicted proteins | sample MGYA00243006_ERZ508007 | MGnify/ENA primary metagenome ERZ508007 (study PRJEB26167, sample SAMN06115452) | human gut metagenome | host: Homo sapiens | place: China:Jiangsu | collected 2015-08-21... | reverse complement strand
TATGGACAGTATCAGGTGAAAGGACTTCGTAATGTGAAGCTGGATAATAAGGGAATGGATATTAAAGGAAAGGCGGGGCATTCACGAGGTTTTGTCGTTTATCATGTTTAACTGGATTGCCTTTTACCTCTCCAATTATGTGGTAAATATTCCTGCCATTCACAAGGAAGGCGGCGGTGAAGCCACAAAGGATGTGGCAGAAACGGCCCGTATCCTCTTCCCTGAGGCAGTAAGAGATGTACTGGGATGCAAGGTTGCAAACTGGGGGATCATCCTGGCCGTTGCGGCTGCTGTGATCATCTGGGTGATCATCGAAAAAACGACACTGGGATACAAACTGAAAGCAGTGGGCTTTAACCGGAACGGCGCTCTGTACGGCGGTATTAACTCTGATGCGTCTGTGCTTACGGCTCTTAGTATTTCCGGTGCGCTGGCAGGTCTTGGAGGAGCGGTTCAGATCCTTGGCATGGCAGGCCGTTTAAGCCAGTTTGCAGGCCAGGAAGGCTATGGCTTTCAGGGAATCACAGTGGCCCTGATCGGTTCCTCCAATCCCATTGGCTGTATCTTTGCCGGACTGTTTTATGGAGCCATGAAGTACGGCGGCTCCAAGCTGAGCATTGTAAAAGCGCCTTCAGAGGTGGTAGACATTATCATGGGCTGTGTGATCCTCTTTATTGCCATTGCCCAGATCTTCCGTATCCTGTTTAAGAAGCTCGCTGCAAAGAAGGAGGCAAACTAATATGGATGTAATCATTAAAAATCTTGGCCTTTTGATCAATGCAACTTTGATCGCAACGCCGCCCCTTCTTCTGGCGGCCCTGGGCTCCTGCTTTTCTGAGAGGAGCGGAGTTATCAATATTGGAATTGAGGGCATGATGACCATCGGCGCATTTACCGGTGCGGTACTTGGGCTGGAAACGGGAAACGGCTGGCTGGCCTTTTTGGGAGCGGGTCTTGCGGGTGCGCTTTTTGGCGTCATTCATGCGGTCGTATGTATTTCCTTTCATGCAGATCAGACCATTGCCGGAACTGCCATCAACTTTTTAGGCCCAGGTCTTGCGGTATTCCTCTGCAAAGCTATGTACAATAATTCCTCCGATACTCCGGCCATGGATCCGGCAAGCAAGCTTCCAAAGCTTTTTGAGGGCGTATTTCCAACAGGCTCCTTTTTAAGCAATGTACTGAATGTATATTCAGTGGCATATCTGGTGTTTATCCTGGCAGGCGTATGCTGGTTTATCTTTTATAAAACGCGCTTCGGCGCCCATCTGCGGGCAGTGGGAGAGCATCCGGAGGCCTGTGAATCTCTGGGAATTGACGTGTACCGTGTGCGTTACAGCTGTGTGATACTGTCCGGCTTTATGGCCGGCCTGGGAGGCGCTTTTGTAACGCTGGCTACTATTAACCAGTTCCGCCCAAGCGTAATTGTAGGACAGGGCTTTATCGCCATTGCGGCCGTTATCTTCGGTAAGTTTTCACCGGGCGGCTCTATGCTTGCCTGCCTTCTCTTTGGCTTCTGCAGCGGCATCAAGAGCCTTGCGGGCCAGAGCAACATGATCTCGCCGAATCTGATTTCCATGATTCCCTATGTGGTAACCCTGCTGGCGCTGATCCTCTTTGTTGGAAAAGCCCATACGCCGGCTGCCAACGGAAAGATTTTTATCAAATCCAAGTAAAACGTAAACCGCTGCCTTACAGATGCGGTTTGGAAAGGAAGCTTATCTATGTCAGTACCAATTCCTCATAACGGCGCGGCAAAAGGAGATTTTGCCAAAACCGTGCTTATGCCCGGAGATCCTCTTCGGGCCAGATATATCGCTGAAACCTATCTTGAGAATCCCAGACAGGTCACGGGAGTCCGCAATATGCTGGGATTTACGGGAACCTATAAGGGAAAAGAGATTTCAGTCATGGGAGCCGGCATGGGAATGCCCTCCATCGGTATCTATTCCTATGAGCTGTTTCATTTTTACGATGTGGACAGTATTATCCGCATCGGATCTGCTGGCGCACTTCAGGATTCTTTGAATCTGATGGATGTGGTTATTGCCATGGGCGCCTGTACGGATTCCAATTATGCGTATCAGTACGGACTTCCGGGTACATTTGCGCCCATTGCAGATTACAGCCTTTTAAACAGGGCTGCCGAAACTGCAAAGAATCAGGGAAAGCCGGCTGTGGTGGGAAATGTCCTTTCCTCTGATATTTTTTATAACGAAACTGCAGATGTGAATGACAAATGGCGTTCTATGGGTGTTCTGGCAGTGGAAATGGAAGCGGCAGCCCTGTATATGAATGCTGCCAGGGCAGGCAAAAAGGCGCTTTGTATGCTTACTATTTCCGATCATATCTACCGCCAGGAGGGATTAAGCGCAATGGAGCGCCAGATCGGTTTTGGAAAGATGATGGAGATTGCCCTGGAACTGGCCTGATTCTTATGGATCCGGTGAAGGAAAGATGAATATATGTTTAAAGGAGGATATGAAAATGGGAATAAAAGAACTTATGAGCCATGTAGATCATACACTGCTGGCACAGACGGCTACATGGGAGGAGATCCGGCAGATCTGTGATGACGCCGTCGCGTATCAGACAGCTTCTGTCTGCATTCCGCCAAGCTTTGTTAAGCAGGCAAAGGAATATATGGGAGATAAGATGGCCGTCTGCACGGTGATCGGTTTTCCTAACGGCTATATGACTACGGAAACAAAGGAGTTTGAAACCAGAAATGCTTTGGAAAACGGAGCAGACGAGATTGACATGGTGATCAATATCGGCTGGGCAAAGGCAGGCCTTTATGATGAAATTGAGGATGAGATCCGCAGGCTGAAGGCAGTGTGCGGGGATAAGATCTTAAAGGTTATCATTGAAACCTGTCTGCTGACAGAGGAAGAAAAGATAAAGATGTGCCAGGTGGTTACTGCTTCCGGTGCAGATTATATTAAAACCTCTACAGGCTTTTCAAAGGCAGGCGCTACCTTTGAGGACATTGCGCTTTTTGCTGCTCATGTAGGGAAAAATGTAAAGATCAAGGCGGCAGGCGGCATTTCCTCTCTGGCGGATGCAGAGCGTTTCCTTGCGCTGGGAGCGAACCGACTGGGAACGAGCCGTATGGTAAAGCTGGTAAAAAATGAAGAAGCATCCGGCTATTGATGCCAGGAAGGAGTAGACGATGAAACCACTGGAACAGGAAGAAATAAAACGTCTGATCCGTACTGCGAAGGCTCAGTTGGATTATTCCTATGCACCGTATTCCCATTTTCATGTGGGCGCGGCTCTGCTTGCAAAAAACGGGAACATATATACTGGCTGCAATATTGAAAATGCCGGCTATACTCCCTGTAACTGTGCAGAGCGGACGGCATTTTTTAAGGCAGTCAGCGAGGGAGTAAAGGATTTTGATGCAATCTGCGTTACCGGAGGGATGAACGGCGTTGTTACAGACTATACAGCCCCCTGCGGCGTATGCCGCCAGGTAATGATGGAGTTCTGTGATCCAAAGGAGTTTCAGATTATCGTGGCAATTGATGAAGAACGGTATATCATAAAAACGCTGGAAGAGCTTCTTCCCCTGGGCTTTGGTCCCGGAAATCTGAAAGAAAAGCAGTAAAGGAGCAGAACATGGAAAAATTCAGACGTATCTTTGTGGTTGTAATGGATTCTCTGGGGGTAGGAGAGGCAGAGGACGCTGCCCAGTTTGGAGATGTAGGTTCCAATACCCTGGGCCACATCTCCCAGTCGGTAGAAACCTTTAAGATCCCTCATTTAAGAAAGCTTGGGATGGCAAATCTCACACCTTTAAAACAGGTGGAGCCGGAGGAACAGCCTCTTGGCTATTATGGAAAGCTGCGTGAAAAGAGCCTGGGTAAGGATACCATGACCGGCCACTGGGAGATGATGGGGCTGGAGGTGAAGACGCCCTTTAAGACCTTTACGGAGACGGGCTTTCCGCCGGAGCTGATCAAGGAGTTGGAGGAGCGCACCGGTCATAAGGTAATTGGAAATAAAAGCTCCAGCGGAACGGAAATCCTGGACGAGCTGGCAGAGGAGGAGATTGCCACCGGCCATATGATCGTGTATACCTCTGCCGACTCTGTGCTGCAGATCTGCGGCAATGAGGAAACCTTTGATCTTGAGGAGCTGTACCGGTGCTGTAAGATTGCCAGAGAGCTTACGTTAAAAGATGAATGGAAGGTAGGGCGCGTCATTGCAAGGCCTTATGTGGGAAAGAAAAAGGGCGAATTTAAGCGCACCAGCAACCGCCATGACTATGCCTTAAAGCCCTTTGGGAAGACAGCATTAAATGCTTTAAAGGATGCAGGCTTTGATGTGATTTCCATTGGAAAGATCAATGATATCTTTGACGGAGAAGGCATTACAAAGGCCCTGAAATCGAAAAGCTCTGTTCATGGCATGGAGCAGACCATAGAAGTGGCGGGAACGGATTTTCATGGTCTTTGCTTTGTGAATCTGGTAGATTTTGACGCCCTCTGGGGCCACAGACGGGATCCAAAGGGATATGCAGGGGAGATTGAACGCTTTGATGAGAAGTTGGGGATCCTTCTTGACGTATTAAGAGAAGATGATCTTTTGATCATCACGGCAGATCACGGCAATGATCCCACCTATGCAGGAACGGATCATACCCGTGAAAAGGTACCGTTTTTGGCCTATTCCCCTTCCATGAAGGGAAGCGGCGCGCTGAGCGAAAAGGATACCTTTGCAGTGGTCGGCGCTACAGCAGTTGATAATTTTGGTGTTTCCATGCCGGAGGGCACCATCGGAGCTTCGGTTCTTGACGATCTGGTATAGTTTTATCTGTTTTTAAAGGGCTGTCCCTGAATGGGGACGGTCCTTTTTTCGGCGTTTTTTACCCTGGTGCAGCTATAAAAACGTATTGATTTATAGACGGATATCTAGTATATTATAAATTGTATCGCAAAGACGAAAGGAGAGTCTTTTTTATGATCAGAGTAGCGGTAGATGCTATGGGCGGAGACAATGCGCCTGTGGAGATGGTTGCAGGAGCCGTTGAGGCGGTAAAGAAGAAACCGGAGATCCAGGTTCTTTTGGTAGGACAGGAAAAGACCGTACAGGAAGAACTTTCCAAATATACCTATGACAAAGAGAAAATCCAGGTGGTAAATGCCTCAGAGGTGATTGCTACAGAAGAGCCGCCGGTAAATGCGATCCGGAAAAAGAAAGACTCATCCATCGTAGTAGGCATGAACCTGGTAAAGAACGGACAGGCAGACGCTTTTGTATCGGCCGGAAGCTCAGGAGCGATCTTAGTAGGCGGACAGGTCATCGTGGGACGGATCAAGGGCGTGGAGCGCCCGCCTCTTGCACCGCTTATTCCTACAGAAAAAGGCGTATCCCTTCTGATCGACTGCGGGGCGAATGTAGACGCCAGGGCGTCTCATCTGGTACAGTTTGCCAGAATGGGTTCGATCTATATGGAACACGTAGTAGGAATTCCAAATCCAAGAGTTGCCATTGTAAATATCGGTGCGGAAGAGGAAAAGGGAAACGCACTGGTGAAGGAGACGTTTCCGCTGTTAAAGGAATGTAAGGATATCAATTTCATCGGAAGTATTGAGGCCAGAGAAATCCCCCACGGCGGCGCAGACGTAATTGTCTGTGAGGCCTTTACAGGAAATGTGATTTTAAAGCTGTATGAGGGTGTAGGAGCTACTTTGATCCATATGGTAAAGCAGGGGATGATGGCAACGCTCCGGAGCAAGATCGGGGCACTTCTTGTAAAACCGGCTTTAAAGACCACCTTAAAATCTTTTGATGCCAGTCAGTACGGCGGCGCGCCTCTTTTGGGATTAAAGGGACTGGTAGTAAAGACACATGGAAATTCCAGCCGAACTGAGGTGTGCAATTCCATTATCCAGTGCGTGACCTTTAAGGAGCAGCAGATCAACGAAAAGATCCGCCAGTCGCTGGCAGAGGAAAAGGCTCAGGGGCCTATGTTATAAAGAAACAGATTCAGGAGAGGGGATAGAATATGGAATTTGAAAAATTGCAGGAAATTATTGCAGAGGTTTTAAATCTGGAGCCGGATGACATCACCATGGGAGCTACCTTTGTAGACGATCTTGGAGCCGATTCACTGGATATTTTCCAGATCATTATGGGAATTGAGGAGGCGTTCGATATCGAAATCCCCAATGATGCTGCAGAACAGATCGTTACGGTCGGAGACGCTGCAGAGCAGATCAAAAACGCATTGAATGAATAAAACGCGCGGGGCTGTTTTTACAGCCCTTTTGTGCGTTTAAAAAGGAAGGAATATACATATGAATATCCATTTAAAAGAGCTGGAAAAAAAGCTTCAGTATGAATTTCACGATAAAAATCTCTTCAGCCAGGCGCTGACCCACAGCTCCTATGCGAACGAACACCGGCTGGATCACAGCCGCTGCAATGAACGCCTGGAGTTTTTAGGCGATGCAGTGCTTGAAATTGTTACCAGTGACTTTTTATACCATAAATACGATGCGCTTCCGGAGGGAGACTTGACAAAAATACGTGCAAGTATTGTCTGCGAACCCACTTTGGCATACTGTGCAGGAGATATCAGGCTGGGCGAGTACCTGCTCCTTGGAAAGGGAGAAGAGGCAACTGGAGGGCGAAACCGCAATTCTGTGGTATCGGATGCGATGGAAGCCCTGATCGGAGCGATTTATCTGGACGGTGGTTTTACTAATGCAAAAGAGTTTATACACAGATTTATTTTAAATGATATCGAACACAAGCAGCTCTTTTACGATAGCAAGACTATCTTACAGGAGATGATCCAGAGCCGGCAGACCGGTGTTCTGTCCTATGAAATCATAAAGGAGGAGGGGCCGGATCACAATAAATCCTTTGAGGTCCGGGCGCTCATGGGAGAGGAAGAGATCGGCCGGGGCGTGGGACGCACAAAAAAGGCGGCGGAACAGGTAGCCGCCTACAACGGTATTTTAAAGCTTAAGGCGGGCGAATCATGTATCTGAAAAGTATCGAGATCCAGGGCTTTAAATCCTTCGCCAATAAACTGGTCTTTGAATTTCATAACGGCATTACGGGTATTGTAGGACCCAACGGAAGCGGAAAGAGCAATGTAGCAGATGCAGTGCGCTGGGTGTTAGGCGAACAGAGGATCCGCCAGCTGCGCGGAGCCAGTATGCAGGATGTGATCTTTTCCGGAACCGAGCTAAGAAAGCCTCAGGGTTTTGCATATGTGGCGATCACCCTGGATAACAGCGATCACCAGCTGTCCATCGATTATGAGCAGGTGACGGTATCCAGACGCCTTTACCGCTCCGGTGAAAGTGAATATATGATAAATGGGAGCGCCTGCCGTCTGAAGGATATCAATGAACTCTTTTATGATACGGGAATCGGAAAAGAGGGCTATTCCATTATCGGACAGGGACAGATCGATAAGATCTTAAGCGGAAAGCCGGAGGAACGGCGGGAGCTTTTTGACGAAGCTGCAGGTATTGTGAAATACAAACGGCGCAAGGCCATTGCACAGAAAAAGCTGGAGGACGAACAGGCCAGTCTGGTACGTGTATCGGATATTTTAAATGAGCTGGAAAAGCAGGTGGAACCCTTAGAGCGTCAGTCAAAGGCAGCCAGGGAGTATCTGCAGTTAAAGGAAGAGCTGAAGGTCTGTGATGCCAACCAGTTTCTGTTGGAAGCAGAGCACATCCAGAGCCAGTTAAACGAAATTTCCAGGAAAAAGCAGGTTTTGGAAGGAGATCTGGAGGAGACCAGAAAAAAAGGTGAGGACATCCGAAAGGAATATGACCGCCTGGAAGCAGAAATCCGCAGTCTGGAGGAAGCTGTTTTAAAAGAACGGAGCCGTTTCAATGAGGCGTCCATGGAAAAAAACACGCTGGAAGGCCGGATCAATGTTTTAAGAGAACAGATCCACGCAGAAGAACGGAATGAGGAGCATATTAAAAGCCGAAAGGAAGCCATCACTGAGGAACTGAAGGGAAAAGAGGAACAGCTTGCGGACTTTGAAGCGGAACAAAACCGAATTGGGGAGCAGAATACAGAGGAATTAAACCGGCTGAACCGTGCCAGACAGGAGATTTCTGAAAAAGAAAATCATATCAGCCATCTGGAAGCGGTGATCGAGGAGGCAAACGCTCAGATGCTCCGCTTCCTGAATGAAAAGGCCGAGCTGACGGCCAGACAGCAGCGCTATGAGGCTATGTCGGAGCAGGTAAATCTGCGCCGCAGTGAGGTTTCCCAGAAGCTTCTCCGGTTTAAAAGTGACGAATCTCTTCAGGAGGAGAGGATCGCAGAGGAAAAGGAGCATCTTGCACAGGTACAGGCGGAGCTGGTGGAAAAGCAGGTTGCAGCCCAGGAAGCCGAGGATGGTATGGAGCAGGCAGACAGCGAGGTCCGCCGGTTAAACCGTCGGTTAAATGATACCCAGCAGGAATACCACATGGCCCATACCAGGCTGGAATCGCTGCAGAATCTGGCGGAGCGCTATGACGGCTACGGAAACAGCATCCGCCGGGTGATGGAGGTCCGGGACCGGATCCATGGGATCCACGGCGTGGTGGCAGATTTGATCACTACTGGCAAAAGGTACGAAACAGCCATAGAAACAGCCCTTGGGGGCAGTATCCAGAACATTGTCACAGACTCAGAGATTACGGCCAAGCAGCTGATCGAATATTTAAAGAAAAATAAATATGGCCGGGCTACCTTTCTGCCTCTTACCAGTATGGGAAGCGGATCGGCCTTTTCAAGGCCTGAGGCGTTAAAGGAAGCAGGCGTGATCGGCCTTGCAAGCGAACTGGTAGAAACAGAAGAATGCTATCGGGGACTGGTACGGTATCTTTTGGGCCGGGTGGTAGTGGCTGTTAACATTGATGCAGCGATTGCCTTAGCTAAAAAATACCGCTACAGCCTGAGAATTGTCACTTTGGAGGGTGAGCTTTTAAGCCCAGGCGGTTCCATGACGGGAGGCGCGTTTAAAAACAGCAGTAATCTTTTAGGGCGCCGCAGGGAGATCGAGGAGCTGGAACAGACCTGCGAACGTTACTTGAAGCAGGCGGAGACCATTCAGACAGAGTTAAGTCTTAAAGAGGCAATTGTTCAGGAAAAAAAGGATGAGGCGGCTGTCTTAAAAAGAGCCGGACAGAAGCTGGCGCTGGAAGAGAATACGCTTCGGGTTACTATTTCCAGACTGGAGGAGAAAAAGGGAGAGATTGCCGATTCTTCCTCTGATCTGGTAAGGGAGCATCATCAGCTGGAGACTCAGGCAAAGGAGATTAGCGAAAGCCGCAGAAGCCTGCAAACACAGAAAGAGGCTCTGGACAGCGAGAGTGAGGCTGCTGCTGAGACTGTAAATGCACACAGCTTTCTTTTGGAACAGGCAAAGAAGGAAAAAGAGGCAGACAGCGAGCAGCTGGCGCAGTTAAGCATTAAGCAGGCAGGACTGGCCCAGAGGCTGGATTTTATCCGTGAGAATGAAAAACGTCTTTGGGGAGAAGGGGAGCTGCTTAAAAAGGAACTGTCCCAGCTCTCTAAAGGAAGCACAGAATCAGGAGAAGCCATTGCAAAAAAGCAGGAGGAGATTTTAAAAATCCGCAGAGAGATTGAGGATTCCCTGCTTCAGACAGCAGACAGCGAAGCGTTGATCGCAAAAAAAACAGAGCAGAAGGAAGCGTTTCTCGCACAGCAAAAGAAGCTTTTTACAGTCCGGGAAGAAATTTCATCCCGCGCTTCGGAACTGGATAAGGATATGTTCCGCATTCAGTCCCAGGAGGAGAAGCTGCAGGAAAAGCTGGAATCAGGGGCCGCATATCTGTGGTCGGAATATGAGATGACGGCTGTTCAGGCAGAGGCGATGAAAAAGGATGATTTTCCTTCTCTGGGAGAAGTAAGCCGGATCATAGGCGGATTAAAAACCCGGATCAAGGCACTTGGCCCGATCAATGTCAATGCCATTGAGGATTACAGGGAGGTATCCGAGCGTTTCCTCTTTATGAAAACCCAGCATGAGGATCTGACCGCTGCCCAGGCGGAGTTAGAAAAGATCATCCTGGAGCTGGATACGGGAATGCGCCGCCAGTTTAAGGAAAAATTTTCAGAGATCCGCTCTGAGTTTGACCGGGTGTTTAAGGAACTCTTCGGCGGAGGACGGGGGACTCTGAAGCTTTTGGAGGATGAGGATATTTTAGAGGCAGGTATTCAGATTATCGCCCAGCCGCCGGGCAAAAAGCTGCAGAATATGATGCAGCTTTCCGGAGGGGAAAAAGCGCTGACTGCCATTTCCCTGCTGTTTGCCATCCAGAATTTAAAGCCGTCCCCCTTCTGCCTGTTAGATGAGATCGAGGCGGCTCTGGATGATTCCAATGTGGACCGGTTTGCCGGGTATCTCCATAAGCTTACAGAAAATACACAGTTTATTGTCATTACCCACCGAAGGGGTACCATGATGTCTGCCGACCGCCTTTACGGCATTACCATGCAGGAAAAGGGCGTATCTGCCCTGGTGAGTGTAAATTTGATCGAGGACAGTCTGACAGAGTAGTTTTTCTGTCCGTATATAAAAAGGAGGATAAGCCTTATGGCTGAAGGAAAAAAGGGATTTTTCGGGCGTCTGGTAGAAGGACTTGCCAAAACACGGAACAACATTGTATCAGGAATTGATTCTATTTTCAGCGGTTTTTCTGCCATTGATGATGATTTTTATGAGGAGATCGAGGAGACTTTGATCATGGGAGATCTGGGGATCCAGACCACCATGTCCATTGTAGAGGACCTGAGAAATAAGGTAAAGGAACAACATATAAAGGATCCGGAGCAGTGCAAGGGGATTCTGATCGAAAGCATCAAAAAGCAGATGAATCTGGGCGAAAATGCCTACGAATTTGAGCACAGAACCTCGGTTGTGCTGGTGATCGGCGTAAACGGCGTGGGAAAAACCACCTCTGTAGGAAAGCTGGCCGGCCAGTTAAAGGACAGTGGTCATAAGGTAATCCTTGCTGCGGCCGATACCTTCCGCGCCGCAGCCATTGAGCAGCTTACCGAGTGGTCGGAGCGGGCCGGAGTGGATATTATCGCCCAGCAGGAGGGCTCCGATCCCGCGGCAGTTATTTATGATGCGGTGGCTGCAGCCAAATCCAGAAAGGCAGATGTGCTGATCTGTGATACTGCAGGACGGCTTCACAATAAAAAGAACCTGATGGAAGAGCTTAAAAAGATCAACCGGATCATTGACCGGGAGTATCCTGATGCATACAGGGAGACGCTGGTGGTCTTAGACGGAACCACCGGACAGAACGCCCTGGCTCAGGCCAGACAGTTTATGGAGGTGGCCGATATCACGGGCATCATCCTTACAAAGCTGGATGGAACGGCCAAGGGAGGAATTGCCGTAGCGATCCAGGCGGAACTGGGAATTCCTGTAAAATACATCGGAATCGGTGAAAAGATTGACGATCTGCAGAAGTTTAATGCGGATGACTTTGTAAACGCCCTGTTCCATGTACAGAAACAGTAGGATCCTCTTTCGGTTTTCTGTTGAATTTATCACAATAAAGTGATATAGTTGTAACCAATAAATGCCAAGGAGAGAACGAGTATGGATGAACTTACATTAGAGAAATTTGAGGAAGCTTCTGAGATCGTAAAACAGGTAACACTGGAGACAAAGCTGGTGTACAGTGAATATTTTTCTGCACAGACAGGAAACAGGGTGTATTTTAAGCCGGAAAATATGCAGTATACAGGAGCCTACAAGGTAAGGGGCGCGTACTATAAGATCAGTACCCTGTCCGAAGAAGAAAAGTCCAGAGGACTGATCACTGCCTCTGCCGGAAACCATGCTCAGGGCGTGGCCTATGCCGCGCGTCTGGCCGGGGTAAAGGCAACCGTAGTAATGCCTACCACAACGCCTTTGATCAAGGTTAACCGTACCAAAGGCTACGGAGCCGATGTGGTTCTGGAAGGAGATGTATTTGACGAAGCCTGCGCTCACGCATACAAACTGGCAGAGGAGCACGGATACACCTTTGTACATCCTTTTGATGATCTGGACGTTGCAGCAGGACAGGGTTCTATTGCCATGGAGATTATCAAAGAGCTTCCTACAGTTGATTATATCCTGGTTCCTATCGGAGGCGGCGGCCTGTGCACAGGAGTATCTACCCTTGCCAAGATGTTAAATCCAAAGATCAAAGTAATCGGCGTTGAGCCGGCCGGAGCCAGCTGTATGAAGGAATCGCTGCGCCAGGGAAAAGTTGTAACCCTTCCTCAGGTCAATACCATTGCAGATGGTACGGCTGTTAAGCGTCCGGGTGAAAAGCTGTTCCCCTATATCCAGGAAAATGTAGATGAGATCATCACCATTGATGATAATGAGCTGATCGTAGCCTTTTTGGATATGGTGGAAAACCACAAGATGATCGTAGAAAATTCCGGCCTTTTAACCGTAGCTGCCCTAAAGCACATCAAGGCGGAAAAGAAGAAGGTTGTTTCTATCTTAAGTGGTGGAAATATGGATGTGATTACCTTATCCTCTATCGTACAGCATGGCCTGATCCAGAGAGACAGAGTCTTTACCGTATCCGTGCTGCTTCCGGATAAGCCGGGAGAGCTTGCAAGGGTATCTTCTCTTTTGGCAGAGCAGCATGGCAATATTATCAAGCTGGAGCACAACCAGTTTATCAGCATCAACCGCAATGCGGCTGTGGAACTTCGGATTACCATGGAGGCATTTGGGACAGAGCATAAAAATCAGATCGTAACGGCTTTGACAGATGCAGGATACCGCCCCAAGCTTGTGAAGGTAAAGGGTACCTACAGCGAGATGTAGGGCATGTGGGGGTGTATTAAATGAAACGTGGGGATACCAAAGCCGGAATGAAGGCCAATATCCGTTACTTTATCAAATGGAGTGCCCTTGCTCTGGCCATCGGTTCTGTGGCTGGAGCGGCAGGCACGATTTTTTCCATGGGAGTTTCCTGGGCCACCGGTTTTCGGCTGTCCCATCCGTCCATGCTGTTTTTTCTTCCGGTGTCCGGTCTTTTGATCGTCTGGCTGTACCACTCCTTCCATGAGGAAGGAAACAGGGGAACCAATATGGTTATTGATGCAATTTCCTCCAATGAACGGGTGACGCCTGCCACAGGACCTTTAATCTTTTTTTCTACTATCTTAACTCATCTGGGGGGTGGCTCTTCCGGTCGTGAGGGGGCGGCTCTTCAGCTGGGAGGCAGCATCGGAAATTCCTTTGGGGAGTGGTTTAAACTGGATGAGCGGGATAAAAAGATTGCGATCATGTGCGGCATGAGCGCAGTATTCTCCGCTCTTTTTGGAACGCCGGTGGCAGCGGCGATTTTTTCCCTGGAGGTAGTCAGCATTGGTGTCCTTTACTATGCAGCTCTGGTTCCCTGCGTATTTTCCTCCTTTCTGGCGGTGGGAATCGCAAGGGCGGCCGGACTTGAAGGAGAACATTTCCCGGTGGAAATGATACCGGCGCTGGATTTGAAAGCAGTGGGGCTTCTGGTACTTTTAGGTATACTCTGTGCTGCGGTAAGCATCTTGTTCTGTGTTCTGCTTCATACGGCAGAACATGCTTACCGGAAGTATTTTCCAGACGCCAGAGTGCGGATCCTGGCTGGCAGCTTCCTTTTTATCGCCCTTACCCTTTTATCAGGAACCAGAGATTACTGCGGCAGCAGTATGGGGCTGATCGAAAGCAGCATAGAGGGAAGTGCTCGCTATGAGGCCTTTCTTATGAAGATGCTCTTTACAGCAGTTGCTTTAGGAGCAGGATTTAAGGGAGGAGAGATTGTGCCTACCCTCTGCGTGGGAGCAGCGTTAGGCTGTGCGTTTGGGGAGATTACGGGGTTTGCTCCCTCTCTCTGTGCGGCCTGCGGCATGGCGGCTCTTTTTGCCGGAGTAACCAACTGTCCTATCACATCCTTAGTGATTGCTCTGGAGCTTTTTGGTTATGAAGGGATGGAGTATTTCTCTATTATTATTGCGGTAGCATTTGCCCTGTCGGGCTATTATGGCCTGTATGCCAGCCAGAAGTTTGTTTATTCCAAAACAAGGACAGAATTTATCAATCGCAGATCCAACGGATAGGATAGGTACGGCTTAAAAAGGAGTGAGTATGATGAAAAAAACGTATAAACCATATAAAGCGGCGGCGGTTATAGCGGCTGCCGTTATTATGACCTCCGGATGCGGACAAAAACAGCAGGAGGGAAGTACGATGCAGACAGAAGAGGAGACGTCTGCATCCGGTACGGAAACCTCGTCTGCCGTGCAGAGACCTAATCCCATGACTGCGGTAACAGATGAAACTGCCTTTCAGTCTCTTGGGGTTTATATGGCTCTTCCGGAGGAGGCAGAAGATCCTCTCTGCTTTATCCTGAATGGAGAGGTAGCTGAAATTCAGTTTTCATATCATGAAATTCCCTATTCCTACCGTGCTTCCAACACGGCAGAGGATTTTGCCGGGATTTTTGAACGCTTTACGGATCAGATCCTGACCGTTGAATTTAAGGATTTGGAAGGGGGAGAAACGGTTTCTGCCCAGATCCGTACTACCCAGAGTGGAGGCCGCTTTGCTTCCTGGAAATGGAAGGATACGTCATATACGCTCTATACGTCATCGAACGTATCGGATGCGGATATTTCATCAATGGTAACTATGTTATTAGAGCTGATCTCTCAGCGGTAGGAGAAGGCTATGCTGGAGTTAAAGGATTTTATGCCGATAAATTTCCTAAAAAAGGAAAAATTTACCGGTAGTCATAAAGGACTGCGGTTTCGGATGGAAAAACTGGAGGAGAATGAGGAAACCTTTCTTTTCGTAAGTGTGTGGCCGGAACCCTACAGCTATGATTTTACACTGGAAGAGGAAAAGGAGCATTTAAAAACCTCCTTTGATGCGGACGGGATCGCCCGCGGCGTTGACTGGATCAACGAACGTCTGACAGAAGAAAAGGAGCGGTGGAAAGCGGCGCTTCATCATCAGACCTCATAAGATTTACTTGAATTTCCTCCTATTTCATGTATAATAATTCAATGTGCGGATTGCCGTGGTAGTATAGCCAGAGCGGTCCGATTTGAAATTTTCGAACGAAACAGGAGGAAGATGCAGGTGTTTTTAAATGCAGTGAGAGGATTTTGCATGGCTCTGGCAGACAGCGTACCCGGAGTTTCCGGCGGGACCATTGCGTTTTTGCTTGGGTTTTATGATGAATTTATCAATTCTTTAAATGATTTAATGGGGCGTGACAGCAAAAAACGCAAAAAGGCGTTTCTTTTTCTGGTAAAGCTGGGGATTGGCTGGATCATTGGTTTTGGTCTGTCCGTTTTAATTCTTGCTAGTCTGTTTGAAGCTCACATTTATCAGATCAGCTCTGTGTTCTTTGGCCTTACCTTGTTTGCTATACCGATGGTTATAAAGGAAGAAGCGGCGGTGATAAAAGGACAGGCTGGAAATCTGGTCTCTACCCTTTTGGGCGCAGCTCTGGTATTTGCCATTTCCTGGTTTAATCCATCCGGCGGAGAGGGCATCCGTGTATCAGCGGATCAGCTTTCATTCGGATTGGGCATTTATATTTTCTTTGCTGCTATGATCGCAATTACAGCCATGGTACTTCCGGGAATTTCCGGCTCTACCCTTCTTTTGATCTTTGGACTCTATGTTCCCGTTATCGGGGCGATCAAGGAGCTGCTCCATTTTAATTTCAGTTATCTGCCCGTGGTGGTCATCTTCGGCCTGGGTGTTGTCACAGGAATTATTGCGATTATAAAATTTGTAAAAATATGTCTGGAACGCCACCGTTCCCAGACGATCTACGCCATTCTGGGCCTGATGATCGGCTCCCTATATGCCATTCTTATGGGGCCCACTACGCTGGATGTGCCAAAAGCTCCTGTAAGCCTTTCTACCTTCAGTATCCCGTTCTTTATTTTGGGCGGGCTGATTCTGGCTGGTCTGGAGCTTTTAAAGGCAAGGCTTGAATCATAATATTGGGGGTATATACGATGATCCGACGGATGAAACGCCTGTGCGGTTTCTTTTTGACACTTGCGCTCAGCTGTTCCCTGACAGCTTTTCCCGTGTTCGCAAAACCGGACTGGCCTGCGGATACCGGTGTCCAGTCCGAGGCTGGGATTGTGATGGATATGGATTCAGGAGCAGTGCTGTTTGCCCAGAATATCCATGTCCAGCTTCCGCCAGCCAGTATTACAAAACTGCTCACAGCTCTTGTAGTGGCTGAACATGCTTCCATGGACGAGCAGGTTACGTTTTCTCATGATGCCGTTTATAATGTAGAATCGGGAAGCGGAAATAAGCTGGGCCTGGAAGAGGGGGATGTTCTGTCTGTGAAGGACAGTCTGTCTGTTATGCTTTTGCAGTCCTCCAATCAGGCAGCCAACGCCCTGGCAGAACATGTGGCAGGGAGCCGAGAGGCTTTTGCGGACATGATGAATGAAAAGGCAGAGGCATTAGGCTGCCGGGAAAGCAATTTTGAAAACCCGTCCGGCTTAAATGATGAGGCCCAGCTGACCTCTGCCTACGATATGGCCCTGATCGGCGCGGCAGCATTTTCAGATCCGGAGATCCTTGAAATCTGTTCGGCAAAAAAAGCCACGCTTCCTCCCACCAAAAACAATACAGAAGGGCGTACCTATTCCCTTGAGCATAAACTGGTGGTTACAGAGGACGGAACCAGCGAATACTATTATCCGGAAGCAGTGGCAGGAAAGACAGGCTATACCTCTCTTGCAGGACAGACCCTTGTAACTTACGCGGTAAAGGATGACCGGCGCCAGGTAGCGGTGACTTTAAAGAGTACCCAAAAGACCCATTATTCAGATACAAAGACCATTCTGGATTTTGGTTTTAAACGGTTCAAAAATGTAAATGTGGCAGAAAATGAAACCCATTACATCACCGGTGAAGAGCCGGTAGAAATAAACGGCGTATCCTATCTGCCATCCGAGCTGTATCTGGATGATACAGCGGTGATCACTCTTCCCAATGATGCAGAATTTGGAGACGCAGATCAGTATCTGCAGACTGAGATTCCAGAGAACCATCCAGAGGGGGCTGTCGGCCGGATCATCTATTCCTATAATGACAGACAGATCGGAGTGGCATGGCTGTATACCACAAAGGCTTTAAGCAGTGCGGCAGAGCCTTCACAGGAGGCACCTGAACAGACAGATCCGTCTTCATCCAAAGAGCCGTCTGAAAAGAAAGGGATTTCTTTACCCGACGGGCGGCTCATCGCCGGAGCGGGCGCAGCTGTCCTGCTTCTGATTGCGGTTTGCGGGATTTACGCTGCGGTTCAGCAAAGAAAAGAGAAGGAACGTCTGGCACGGATGAAGGAAAGGCGCAGAAAGCGTCTGGAGGAAATGGGCTGCAGCCAGGATGAGTTTGAACGTCTGTTAAATGAGAGAAAGGCTGCTTTGGGAAAACGGACAGCCAATGATGAACCGGAGGATCTGTTATGAGTTATTTCCCTTTTTTTACAGATATTGAGGGGTGGCTCTGTGTGACAGTCGGAGGGGGGAAGGTCGCATACCGTAAGGTCTGCGGCCTTCTCCCCTTTGGAGTTTTGGTCCATGCGGTGGCAAAGGAGTTTATCCCTGAGTTTGACCGCCTTGAACAGGAGGAAGTGCGTTTCAGGCGGAGCATGCGCCCCTTTTGCCTGGAGGATTTAAAGAAAGCAGATCTGGTCATTGCTGCCACTAATGATATTGAGCTGAACCGGACCATTTCCCGGTGGTGCAAACAAAGGAAAATTCCGGTTAATTCGGTCCAGGGGCCAGAAGACAGCAGCTTTCTTTTCCCGTCGCTGTTTACGGACGGCCCGGTGACAGCTGCCGTATGTACAGGGGGTGAAAGCCCTGTGCTGGCCCATCTTTTAAAGGAGCGCATTTCCCATTCCATACCGGACCATATGGGAGAACGGGCCGGGCTTTTAGGAGCGCTGCGCAGAGAGATGAAGGATCGTTTTCCAGATTCAGGCGGGCTGCGGCGTGAGCTTTCCGTCCGGCTTGCAGAGGCAGTTTTTAATATGGATAAGCTCCCTTCATCAGAGGAAATACAGGCATTGCTGGCTGAATGTTCTCAGACCATGTATATAAAAAAAGAGGAAGAAAACACATGAACCATATACTTCGTATCGGAAGCCGGAAAAGTGTTCTGGCTCTGCGCCAGGCAGAAATGATCGCTGAACAGCTGAAAAATAAGTTTCCGGGTCTTCAGACAGAGATTCTTACAAGGGATACGCTAGGAGACCAGCTCCTTCATTCTCCTCTCCAGGCATTTGGGGGGAAGGGAGCATTTGTTTCCGAATTTGAACAGGCTCTTTTAGAAGGCTCCATTGACCTTGCAGTCCATAGTGCCAAGGATATGCCGGTTTCTCTTCCAGAGGGGCTGGTGATTTCAGCGCTGTCTGAGCGCGAAGATCCGGGGGATGTACTGATACTGCCAAAGACTGCCTTAAAGACAGACAAAAAGGAACTTGTCATCGGAACCTCCAGTCCCAGACGCCAGCTGCAGATCCGGGAGCAGTGGCATAGTATCTGCGGCAGTACAAAATGGCTGGATAAGGAAAGCCGGCCTGTGTGTGTGACGCTTCGGGGAAATGTCCAGACCCGATTAAAAAAACTGAAAGAAGGCGCCTGTGACGGGATCCTTTTAGCAGCAGCAGGGTTAAAACGTCTGGGAATTGAAGAGGGGGAAGAATGGCGATTCATCCGCCTGAGCCCGGAACAGTTTCTGCCTGCCGGGGGACAGGGAATCCTTGCAGTGGAGACGAAAGCGGATACAGAGGCTCACAGGCTCTGCAGCCAGATCGACTGCAGATCATCCCGTCTGTGCCTTACAGCAGAAAGGTCAGTGCTTGAAACGCTTCAGGCAGGCTGTCATGCGCCGGTGGCCGTATATGCGAACCTCTTTGAAGAAGATGGAGAAACGAAACTGCGCCTTCGCGGGATCAATGGACCGGAACATGCTTCACAGCTTACGGACGCGGAGCTTAAAAATAAGATACGCCGGGTTGACCTGTGCGGAACACTTTCAGAAATATCAGTGACAACATTAGCAGATCAAGCGGGGAAAGGATTACTTTGGCCATGAAATATACCATTACACCTGTATCAAGGAATGAAAAAAAATGGGGTACCGTGTGTCTGGTAGGAGCCGGACCGGGAGCGGGAGAACTTTTGACCATCCGGGGGATGGAGCGGTTAAAGGCCTGTGATGCCGTGGTCTATGACCATCTGGCTTCCCAGGAGCTTTTAGGGTTTGTCCGAAAGGACTGCAGGATCATTTATGCCGGAAAGGAAGCAGGGAGCCACTCCATGCCTCAGGAGGAGATCAACCGCCTTTTGATCGGGCTGGCAAAAGAGGGGTTAAATGTAGTCCGCTTAAAGGGCGGCGATCCTTTTGTGTTCGGCAGGGGATCGGAGGAGATCCTGGCATTAAAAGAGGCCGGGATTTCATGGGAAACCGTTCCTGGGATCACCTCTGCGGTAGCCGTACCGGAGCTTGCGGGGATTCCCGTCACCCATCGGGGCATAAGCCGCAGCTTTCATGTGATTACCGGTCATACCTTGGCGGGCGGCCGTGAGCAGAACGAGCTGAAAGCATATGCTGCAATGGAGGGAACCCTTGTTTTTCTCATGGGCTTTCACAGCTTGTCGGCTATTACAGAGGGACTGATCCGGGGAGGAAAGTCTCCACAGACACCGGCTGCCCTGATCGAGAACGGTTCTCTTTTAAACCAGAGGGTTTTGCGGGCTGATCTAGAGACGCTTGCCGCAAAAGCGAAGGAGCAGGGCTTTCACACGCCTGCCATTATCGTAGTGGGGGAGGCGGCTGCCTTTAACCTGCAGCCGGAAACGGTAAATCCCAGAGGGCCTCTTGATGGAATGACCGTCGGATTGATCGGAACGGAGCATTTTACAGATCAGATGGAAATCGCACTGCGAAAAGAGGGGGCTAAAACAGAAACGCTCCTTCGGATGGAATGCCTGGAAGAAAAAGGGAAAAATGCCATGGCTTCCGTATATCCCAGACTAGGAACATATACCTGGCTGGTTCTTACCAGTGTAAACGGTGTCCGGCTGTTTTTTAAAGGGCTTTTTGAATCCGGCCTGGATATCCGGGCTTTAGGGCATATGAAGGTGGCTGCGATCGGGGCTGCAACCTGCAGGGCGCTTTTGGAACGGGGGATCCGGCCGGATCTTGTGCCGGAGGAATACTGCTCTGCCAGCCTGGCTCAGGCGCTTTTTAAAGTGCTTCATTCAAAGGACCGCGTTCTTATGGCAAGAGCAGAGGGAGCCTCTGTGAAACTGGCTCAGATGCTTATAAAGGCAGGGATCCCTTTTGATGATATTCCTCTTTATGCGGTAAAGGGCGTTCCCTCGAAACGAATGGAAGAGCAGCTGTCGTTATGCCGTGTGCTGATATTTGCAAGCCCTTCCGGCGTCCGTGCATTTAAACAGGCCGGAGGATTTTGCAGGCCGGAGGATTCAGAAAGATCCTTGTATGCGGCCATCGGCCCGGTTACTGCAGAGGCGATGAAAGAGGAGATCGGAAAAACAGCGGATATCATTGCTGAGTCTTATCATATTCCGGGACTTGTGAAAGCGGTAATTGATGGGACTGCTCCATTGCCATAAGGCGTTTTTCCTGATATAATAGGGGTATCCAAATCAGGAGGAAACCAATGAAACTGATACAGGAGATACCGGACCGGTTCTGGAGCCTTTTCCGCTCGGTGAACCGGTCTGCTTACATTGAAGCGCTGTTAAAAATCAGCGAGGAATACGAATACAGCAATTATTTTTTAAGCAGGGAAATGTGTATTC
>ENA-UESK01000391-UESK01000391.1-human-gut-metagenome-genome-assembly--contig:-NODE-391-length-21209-cov-8.368730_pt1 | contig 21209 bp, 10 predicted proteins | sample MGYA00243006_ERZ508007 | MGnify/ENA primary metagenome ERZ508007 (study PRJEB26167, sample SAMN06115452) | human gut metagenome | host: Homo sapiens | place: China:Jiangsu | collected 2015-08-21... | reverse complement strand
GTCCCCGGAACAACTTTTCCCATCGACCAGACACACCGTACATTCAATTCCTTATCAAGTATCACAATATCAGCATCTTTACCTTTAGACAATGCCCCTTTCCGATCGCTCACACCAATCAGACGGGCAGGAGTTTCGGAAGCCATACGCACGGCATCTTCCAAAGGAATACTTGCTTTCTTCACCATCGTACGAACCAACACATCCATAGTCGCCAGACTACCGGCTAATGCAGAATGATCCGCCATCTTACATACTCCGTCCTCAATAATATAACGCGGATCAATCGGCTCGTGCCCTTCATTGGCAGCATAAGCCAACGCATCAGTCACCAGACAGGTATCTGCCAACAAATTCTGAAACTTATCTACTGAATTGATCGTATGCTTACCGTTCGGATTCGTAAAATGCTTGGTATCGGCAATGGGAGGATCGTGGGTAAATAAAATAACAGGAATAATCGTATCGGTTCCTATTTCCTGATCGAACCATTGACGCATATATGCATCAGGCCACATTCCCATAAAAACAAACCGTACCCCGTCCTTTACAAAGGAATAATGCACCTTATCCGTTTGATAATTAAAAGTCTCCGCCGTACGTTCCACCGCAGGGCGCATCATCCGGTTGAAAATACCGGCAGCACTGGATGCATCTTTTTCTGGAGATAAAACCTTGGAATAACCTATCGCATTAGAAATATCGTGATTACCCGGTACCAGATACAAAGGAGAACTTATCGATGAATCCCAATCACTGCAAAATTGACTCCATGATGTAGTAGCAGATTGAACTCCTTCTTCCATCCGATTGGCAATATCACCCGTACAAACAACAAAATCAGGAGAACCGAATTTTATTCCTGCACCCACCCCACTATCTTCCGGCAGCCGAGTTTCAGAAAGCAATTTGAAGGTTGCCAACATAGCACGACTTACCTCATCACTTCCCACTTCTTTTCCCCGAAATTCACGTTCAAGACCATAATGTACGTCTGAACAATATATAAAACGAAGAATTCTTCCTTCGTCTGCTCCGACAGCGGTGCAGCTAAAAAGAAGAATTCCCGTAAATAATAAAAGGATTAGCTTTCTCATTCCTTACAATTATAATCTTACCATTCTATTTTTGTACTTAGTCCGGCAGTGGTGCTATTACTCTCACCTTGAGTGGCTTTCATCATATACCATTCAGCACCGTTATCCTTACGGGCATACGCCATTCCCTCTGTTTCTCCATTGTATTTAGGTGTTTCTCCCCAAACCTCTTCACCGGCATCCGTTAGATTCTTGAATACGTCTATGGCAGTTTCTTCCGGTGAAAGAAGCTCAATCTTCACAGATTTTTTAGCGGAGAGTCCACTTGTAAAGCCTGTAGAATAATCCGCTTGATCCGAAAGAAGCACTAAAAAACCATGAGACTGTATTTTAGTCCCTTCGGGAGCTATATAAACAATATCCCCATCATCTTTTTTAATCTTTACTCCGGTTATATCCAGTTCACGACCTGTACTATTATACAACTCAATATATTTGGGTTTATTACCGTTCAACTCATTCAGCACCAATCCAATATAATCAATACCGGAAGGTCCTTCAGGTTCCGTAATTTTATTAGCTGTTCCTTTAGTAGCTTTCAATACAACAGTCCATTCTCCCGTACCGTCAGGAATACGTGAATAACTGCCTCCCACTTCATGTTTACCTCCATCACCAAATTCCGCATCCTTATCAAATTTGTCTATATCTTTACCAGAGGGCATTTGCAAAGTGATAGAAACAGATTTAGTATTTGAGATTCCTTGAGTAAAATCAACGCCTTTGACTTTCAGCAAATATGCTTTACCGGCAATGGCTGCCCCTTCCCCAAATGTATAAATAATCTCCGAAACACCTTCTTCATCAGTTTTCACCAGTTTAACGCCATTGAGATTAATTGTTGTATTGGAAGTATTATAAATCTCAATCCAATCTTCTTCACTTGCATTCCCATCGTTTCCACAAATTTCATTCAATACCAATCCTGAATAATCAATATCAGTAGGAATTTCCGGTTCCGAGTCATCTTTACATCCAACCAAAGCCAAAGCACAAAGTGTGCTCATCAGCAAAAACTTTTTCATAATCATCTTTTTTTAATTTATATCGTTATTCGCGTTTAAAAAGAAATCATTGTACGCAACTGAAATACATTAAAATCGATTCCTGAAGGCATTACTTCACTTAAAGGTTTACCTCCCTTGGTAATTTGTCCTTTAGAGTCGGCATATTTATCATTATTCATATAAATGTAATTCAGTCCAATCACCACATTACGTACAGGATACCAGTTCAACGAAGCAGAATAGCTGGTTGCCTTACCTCCTGTAATATACGCAGCCGGATCATGGAAATCATTCATATTTATATTACTGATACGAGCCGCAACTTCCAAATTCCCCCCTTTACGACGCATTTTCATTGGACCAAATTCCGCCTCATCCGGGGAGTATTGACGGTTTTCTCCCAATATCATATAAGATGCCGTAGCATACCAACCATTAAATACTGCATTTTTCAAATCAGTCTTTTGATTATTAGCACCATAGATATAGCGGGATATGTTGTTATAAATATATTCTCCATAAGTCAGTAACTTACGATAACGGAATCCCAGTTCGAAGCCTGTAGTATAATAATGATTGACATTCGAAATCTCGGCTTGCACAAATCGGCGACGGTCTACCCTGCTCTCCGGGAAAGTCCGGAAAAGAACCGTCTTATCCTCCAGCCCTGAACCGGAAGGTGTCTGATAGTTAAAGTATCCGCCGACATGAATCGTCATATCTTCATTGTAAATAGGCGACACTGCTACACGGGTAGCCAGAGCATAACCGTCATTCCCTCTATTACGCTCTTTCTGAATGATATCCACTTCCCTACCAAATACTCCAGCGGAAGCCCACCAATGTTTTCCCCAACCAGTTCCGGCAAGTCCCAGACGGCGCCCGTCAGCAAAAGCTTCCACTGCCATCGGACGTTCCGAAGCCATCAGATATTTAGAACTCGTTGTACATTCCATACTCATCGGAACTTTAAAATTTCCCGCCTTTACAAAGAAATGATTATTAAATTTATAGCCCAGATACATATCTTTTATTTCCACTTCATTGTAAGCGAAATCCAGATCCAGTTCTGCAAACCATTTTTTGTATAAAGTGGCTTTCACACCGAAACGTGCACGACGAATACTCACCCCGTTGCTAAAACGGAATTGATTGTCATCGTCCTCCAGATCCTTGTTCGTTTTGGATGTCAGATCATCCACATTCGACGTGGGCGAATAAACCGCTGCATCCAAATAAATTCGATTATCAAACCATAAATGAAAGTTTTCATTTTTAGAAGCAAAGTGAAGTTTTCCACTCTCAAAATAAGCCTTTACAGGTATCTTACCCGATTCATCTTCCCAACCGGAAGTCGTGTTTTGTCCCCATACTGAAGTAAATGCCAGCAGACCGGCAACCAGAATCATGTTTCTTTTTCTCATATCGTATCTCTATCGTTTTGCAGGCGCAAAGTAAACGACATGGAAATACCAATGAATGACAGAGTTATTACATTTCTACAACAACAAAGGCCGCTCCCGAATAACAGGAACGGCCTTACCATTTTCATTTCAATATGATGTCAGCCTCTTTTCAAAAAGATGACATTCTGCTTATTTATACTCTGCCCAGCTCTTGATAGCTATATCATCCACACTCATCGTACAGAAGGCATTGATAAATGCACTAGCCAGACGGGCATTCGTAATCAACGGTATATTCAAGTCAATGGCAGCACGACGGATTTTATACCCATTACTTAATTCTCCGGCTGTCAGATTCTTCGGGATATTGACTACCATGTCAATCTCCTTGCGATGAAGCATCTCCAATGCTTGCGGATGTCCCTCCTCACTCGGCCAATAGACATGAGTACTTTCAATTCCATTCTCTGCAAGCGTTTTGTGTGTACCACCCGTTGCAAAGAGTTTGTATCCCTTATTCACCAACATACGGGCCGCATCCATCATATCGGCTTTCTGTTTCATTGTTCCCGTAGACAGCAGGATATTCTTCTTCGGAATACGATAGCCTACGGAAAGCATCGCTTTGAGTACGGCACAGGAAGTATCCATTCCGATACAACCCACTTCACCGGTAGAAGCCATATCTACTCCCAACACCGGATCAGCCTTCTGCAAGCGGTTGAAAGAGAATTGGGAAGCCTTGATTCCCACATAATCCAGTTCGAAGAGATTTTTTTCCGGTTTCTCCACAGGCAGACCGAGCATTACTTTCGTTGCCAGCTCGATAAAGTTGATCTTCAACACTTTGCTGACAAACGGGAAAGAACGACTGGCACGCAGATTACATTCAATCACCTTGATATCGTTGTCTTTCGCCAGATACTGAATATTAAACGGACCGGAGATATTCAAAGCCTTGGCAATCTCACGGCTGATACGCTTAATACGGCGAACAGTTTCTACATACAGCTTTTGCGGCGGGAACTGGATTGTTGCATCGCCGGAATGTACTCCCGCAAATTCGATATGCTCACTTATAGCGTATGCTACAATTTCTCCATTCTGCGCCACCGCATCCATTTCCACTTCCTTGGCGTGTTCGATAAACTGGCTTACTACCACCGGATGTTTCTTCGATACATTAGCTGCCAGTTTCAAGAAACGTTCCAATTCTTCCTGGTTGGAACAAACATTCATCGCAGCTCCCGAAAGCACATAAGACGGACGAACAAGTACGGGGAAACCTACCTCTTCAACGAACTCCTGAATGTCATCCATAGAAGTTAATTCACGCCAACGGGGCTGATCCACACCGATACGGTCAAGCATGGCAGAGAATTTCTCACGATCTTCGGCATTATCAATACTCTTGGCACTCGTACCTAGAATATTGATCTTCTGTGCATCCAGACGCAAAGCAAGGTTATTTGGAATCTGACCGCCGGTAGATACAATTACCCCATGCGGATTCTCCAGTTCCAGAATATCCATCACACGTTCAAAAGTCAATTCATCAAAGTACAAACGGTCGCACATATCGTAATCCGTAGATACGGTTTCAGGATTATAGTTAATCATGACACTGCGCCATCCCTCTTTGCGAATGGTATTCAAAGCCTGTACGCCACACCAGTCGAATTCTACGGAAGAACCGATACGATAAGCACCGGAACCCAATACGACGATGGATTTATGGTCGCCCAGATAACGCACATCATTTGCTACACCGCTATAAGTAAGATACAGATAATTGGTTTGTGCCGGGTATTCGGCTGCCAACGTATCGATCTGTTTCACTACCGGAAGAATGCCTGCCTCTTTACGGTGTTTGCGGATATAAAGAATTCCATCTTCCATATCACCTTCGTAACCGATGGCACGGGCAATCTGGAAATCGGAGAAACCTTGAACCTTAGCTTTACGGAGCAATTCGTTCGACAGATCGGCAATCTGTTTGTGATTGTTTCCCCAACTATGCAGTTCTTCGGAAGTCTTCATAATATTCATTAACTTCTGCAAGAACCATTTATCAATCTTAGTCAATTCGTGCACCTGATCGATGGTGTAGCCGGCGCGAAACGCTTTCGAGATCACGAAAATACGTTTATCGGTCGGTTCGCGCAAGGCTTTATCAATGTCGGAAATAACCAATTCTTTGTTCTCCACAAAACCATGCATTCCCTGTCCGATCATACGAAGACCTTTCTGGATAGCTTCTTCAAAAGTGCGTCCGATAGCCATCACTTCACCCACAGATTTCATAGAAGAACCCAACTCTCTATCTACACCGTGGAATTTACCTAAATCCCAACGAGGAATCTTACATACGACATAATCCAGTGCCGGTTCAAAGAAAGCGGAAGTAGTCTTGGTTACAGAATTCTTCAGGTCGAAGAGTCCATAACCCAATCCCAATTTGGCAGCAACGAAAGCCAGCGGATAACCGGTTGCCTTAGATGCTAAAGCCGATGAACGGGAAAGGCGGGCATTTACTTCGATCACCCGGTAATCTTCGGATTCGGGATCGAAGGCATATTGTACGTTACATTCACCCACGATACCGATATGGCGGATGATACGTATTGCCAATTCCCGAAGTTTATGATACTCTTTATTGGTAAGCGTCTGTGAAGGAGCAATAACGATAGACTCACCGGTATGAATACCCAGCGGATCGAAGTTTTCCATATTACAAACGGTGATACAGTTATCGAAGCGGTCACGTACCACTTCATATTCCACTTCTTTCCAACCGCGTAGTGATTTCTCCACCAATACCTGTGGGGAGAAAGAGAATGCTTTTTCTACCAGCACATCCAGTTGTTGTTCATTATCACAGAAACCGGACCCCAAGCCTCCTAACGCATAAGCAGCACGAACAATCACCGGATAGCCCAGTTCTTTTGCTGCGCGACGTGCATCTTCCGCATTTTCTACGGCTTCACTCTTGATGGTTTTTACATTGATCTCATTCAATTTCTGAACAAAAAGTTCACGGTCCTCGGTATCCATAATGGCCTGTACCGGAGTACCCAACACTTTTACATTATATTTTTCAAGAATACCTTCTTTATACAATGCTACTCCACAGTTCAGAGCCGTCTGACCACCGAACGCCAGCATAATACCTTCCGGTTTTTCTTTTTGGATCACTTTCTCTACGAAGTACGGAGTCACCGGAAGAAAGTAAATTTGATCTGCCACTCCTTCGGAAGTCTGCACCGTAGCAATATTCGGATTGATAAGAATGGTTTCAATACCCTCTTCTTTCAAGGCTTTAAGTGCCTGTGAACCGGAATAGTCAAATTCACCAGCCTCACCGATTTTCAGGGCACCTGAACCTAATAGCAATACTTTCTTTATATTTTCTTTCATTGTTACAATAGTTTTACAAATTCGTCGAACAGGAATTCCGTATCCGTAGGTCCACTCGCAGCTTCCGGGTGGAATTGCGCAGAGAACCAGGGATTCTTTTTATGTTTGATTCCCTCGTTGGACCCATCGTTCATATTGATAAACAACGGTTCCCACTCTGCACTCAACGTATTATTGTCTACGGCATAACCATGATTTTGTGAAGTAATGAAACAACGTTCCGTACCTATCATACGCACCGGCTGATTGTGGCTACGATGTCCGTATTTCAATTTATAAATCTTGGCTCCGCCCGCTTTTGAAAGCAACTGGTTACCCATACAGATGCCGAAGATAGGCAGTTTCTCATTTACCATCGCCTTCCGTATATTCTGTACCGCAGCATCACAAGTATCCGGGTCACCCGGTCCGTTGGAGATAAACAACCCGTCAAATTCGAGTCCGTTATAATCATAATCCCAAGGTACACGGATCACTTCTACATTACGTTTCAGCAGACAACGAATAATATTTGTCTTTACACCGCAATCTACCAGGATAACCTTCTTAAATTGAGAATTGAAAGTTGAGAATTGAGAATTAAGCTGCGCATAGGAACTATTTACGGAGAAAGTTTGTGAAGTTCCGGCAGGAAGATAGCAAATAATCTCTTTGCAAGATACACGATCTACATAATTGACGCCTGCGTATACTGCTTCAGGCACATTATCCGGTTCATCATCGAAAACGATTTTTCCCATCATTACTCCATGTTCACGAAGAACCTTAGTCAGCTCGCGCGTATCAATGCCTGTGATACCGGGAATCTGCTCGCGTTTCAACCAGTCACCGAGACTTTCCACCGCATTCCAGTGGCTGTATTCATAAGAATAGTCACTTACGATAATCGCTTCCGCATGGATTTTCTCACTTTCCATGAAAGTGGCAAGTCCATTCGGTTCGATGGTAAAAGGAGGAACACCGTAGTTGCCTACCAAAGGATAGGTAAGCGTCATCAACTGTCCGGCATAGGAAGGGTCAGTAAGGCTCTCCGGGTATCCGGTCATGGCAGTATTAAAAACTACTTCGCCTGCCACCGGCTTCTCGTAGCCAAACGACTTACCGGAAAACCGGCTCCCGTCGTCAAGGATTAATGTCACATTTCTCATTCTTATTATTGAATCGTTGTATGGTTGTTAGAATTGATACATTTGTTCTATATAGTCGATGAACGCCCGGTTCACCATTTTCACACCTCCCGGTGTAGGGTAGTTACCGCTAAAATACCAGTCGCCTTTATGATGCGGACAAGCCTCGTGCAATCCCTCCAACGGTTGATAGACAATTTCCACTTTCGCCTTTGTTCCCTTGGGAGTCAGCAGTTCCACCATCTTGGCAGAGATTTCCTCATCGGTGAACGGAGCATAGATATTCTTCACATAGTTTATCATCTGCTCTTTCGGCAGTCCCACCTGATCTTTCGATTTACGGTAGGCAGCCGCAATCACATCTTTCATATCCCGCTCCTTTAAAAGTTCGACAGCAGCCCTGAAAGCGATAAACTCACTCATCTTTGCCATATCGATACCGTAATAGTCAGGATAACGCACTTGCGGAGAAGAAGATACTATCACAATCTTCTTCGGACCGAGACGGTCGAGAATACCGATAATACTTTGTTTCAACGTAGTACCACGCACAATGCTGTCGTCAATAATCACCAGATTATCAACACCGGGTACCAGACTTCCGTATGTAATGTCATACACATGGGCTGCCAGATCATTACGACTGTTTCCTTCGGCAATAAACGTACGGAGTTTGATATCCTTGATCGCCACCTTTTCGCTACGGATGCGGCGGGAAAGAATGACTTCCAGTTCCTCCATATCCGGATGATGCCCTAATGCAGCAATTTGCTGCACTTTCTCCTCATTCAAGTAATCGTCCAGTCCCTGCAACATTCCGTAGAAAGCCACCTCCGCAGTATTGGGAATAAAAGAAAAAACCGTATGATCGATGTCATTATTGATAGCTTTCAATATTCTCGGAACCAACTTTTCACCCAACCGTTTCCTTTCCTTATAAATATCGACATCACTCCCACGGGAGAAATAGATACGTTCGAAAGAACAGGCATGATTTTCGCGCGGCTTGTTAATTTGCGAAGTACGGATTTTACCTTCTTTGCTGATTAACAATGCTTGCCCCGGTTGCAATTCTTTGATTTCCTCAAACGGAACATTCAAAGCCGTCTGGATCACCGGACGTTCGGAAGCAAGAACAGCTATCTCATCATCCTGATACCAGAATGCAGGCCGGATTCCCCACGGGTCGCGGATGGCGAAGGACTCGCCGCTCCCGGTCAATCCGCAGATCACGTATCCCCCATCCCATTCGCGGCTGGAAGTGCGCAACACGTTTGCCAAATCAATATATTCTTCTATATAATGAGTGATTCCCATGCCCGTAAGCCCCTCGGCTTCGGCAAGATTGAATACACGCTCCACTTCACGGTCAAGACGGTGTCCCACCTGCTCCAACATGATATATGTATCGGCATATTTACGCGGATGCTGACCAATGGCAGTGATACGGGCAAATATCTCGTCTACATTCGTCATATTGAAATTTCCGCAGAGAGCCAGATTCTTGGCGCGCCAGTTATTTCTTCTTAAAAATGGATGCACATAAGAGATTCCGGATTTTCCCGTCGTGGAATAACGAAGATGTCCCATATATACTTCACCGGCAAAAGGCAAAGTTCGTTTGGCATACGCTGCATCGTGCAACTGTTCGGGAGTGAGATCCTTAAAATTGTTTTGAACGTTTTCAAAGATTTCCGTAATGGCTCCGGAACCTAAAGCGCGTTCACGAAACATATATTCTTCGCCCGGATTTGCTTCCAGTTTCACACACGCCAGTCCCGCACCTTCCTGTCCACGATTATGCTGCTTCTCCATCAACAGGTAGAGTTTATTAAGACCGTACATCCATGTCCCGTACTTTTTCTCGTAATACTCTAACGGTTTGAGCAAGCGTATCATGGCAACGCCACATTCATGTTTCAATTGTTCCATCTCTCTATATACTAGTTACTACTTAAAGTTACTCTACTGTTACCGACTTCGCCAGATTTCTCGGCTGATCCACATCCATCCCTTTGCATACCGCAATGTGGTAAGCAAGAAGTTGCAGAGGTACCGTAGTAATTAACGGATCGAGACATTCGATTGTTTCAGGAAGTTCGATACTACAGTCAGCGATTTTGCTGATAACGGTATCTCCTTTCGTCACAAATGCAATCACTTTTCCTTTCCGTGCCTTAATCTCCTGAATATTACTTACTACTTTCTCATACAACCCATTCTGGGTAGCAATCACCACTACCGGCATTTCCGCATCGATCAGGGCAATCGGTCCATGCTTCATCTCCGCAGCCGGATAACCTTCGGCGTGAATATACGATATTTCTTTCAATTTCAATGCACCTTCCAGAGCAACGGGATAACTATATCCGCGTCCCAGGTAAATAAAATTATGCGCATAAGTGAAAGTTTTCGATAACTCCGCCAAAGTATCATTCAATTCCAACACCTCTTTCATTTTTTCCGGAATATGATTTAACTCCTGTACGATTGAAAGATAATGCTGTTCGTCAATGGTTCCTTTCGCTTTGGCAAGTGTCAATGCCAACATCGCCAATACAGTGACCTGTCCGGTAAATGCTTTGGTAGAAGCCACCCCGATTTCTGGACCCACATGAATATATGAACCGGTATGAGTGGCACGGGGAATAGAAGAGCCAATCGCATTGCAAATACCATATATAAATGCCCCGCGGCTTTTCGCCAATTCCACAGCAGCCAATGTATCTGCCGTCTCGCCACTCTGGGAGATTGCTATCACCACATCCTGCCCGTCAATCACCGGATCACGGTAGCGGAATTCGGAAGCATACTCCACTTCCACCGGTATGCGGCAAAAACTCTCAATCAGATGCTTACCGATCAGTCCGGCATGCCAGGAAGTTCCGCAAGCAACAATAATAAACCGTTTGGCATTCAGCAGCTTTTCCCGATGATCTATCACAGCAGAAAGCACCACATTATCAGCTTCCACATTGATACGTCCGCGCATGCAATCACGAATACAATCGGGCTGTTCGAAAATCTCTTTCAACATAAAGTGCGGATATCCCCCTTTTTCCAACTGACCGAGGTTGAGTTCCACCTTCTTTATTTCAGGTATCATTTCGACATTGTTCAAGTTGACTACCTTCAACTCCTTCCCCAGATTCAAAACAGCTATTTCCCCGTCTTCCAGATAAACCACTTTATCAGTATATTCTACAATCGGAGTAGCATCTGAAGCAAGAAAGAACTCATTCTCTCCAATCCCCACTACCAATGGACTGCTCTTACGGGCAGCAATAATCTCATCGGGATGCTCCTTATCAAGAATCGCAATCGCATAAGCACCAATTACCTCCCCTAACGCCAACTGAACAGCCGTCAACAGACTGACCTGATTAGTGACTTTCATGTATTCTATTAATTGAACGAGGACTTCGGTATCTGTACTACTTTTAAAAATATAGCCTTTGGCTTGAAGTTTTTCTTTAAGAACGGCGTAGTTTTCAATGATACCGTTATGAATGAGAGCGAGCTTTTCGGAAGAAGAGTAATGAGGGTGGGCGTTAACAGAACAAGGTTCCCCGTGAGTAGCCCAACGGGTATGGGCAATTCCGATTGTACCGGAAATATCTTTCTGTGTGACGAAATTTTCAAGATCAGAGACTTTTCCTTTCGTCTTATACACATTTAACTGTTGGTCATCACTAATGATTGCTACCCCCGCGCTGTCATATCCACGATACTCCAGTCGCTTCAGCCCTTTGATAAGGATAGGGTAGGCTTTTCGTTTACCAATATAGCCTACTATTCCACACATATTATGATATTTTTATTTCGCCTGCAAATATACACATTACAAATAACATAAAGACAACAAAAAGCATATTTATTTGACAGAAACGCATAAAAAAGTTGCAAACACATCAAAAAGTTAAATAATATATTATTTTTAGCTCAAAAAGAAACAAATTACAATCAGCTTCAAATAAGGATAAATAAGCTAACAAATTAAAAGCAAATTTCCTGTTTTTAATAACAAATTAAAAGAATAAAGATTCCTATTCTCATTTCGCGTCACACAAAAGCTAAATTTCACTATCATTTTGAAATTAAAATATTAACTTTGCCAAACAATTTGATACATCAAACAGGTATTATCATACAATAAAGCTAGTAAGAATGAAGAAACAAGAACTTTTTAACAACGTAACAGAAGGATTCCCTTACCAACGACAGCCCCAACAGATGGGCTTGTACGATGCGGCATACGAACACGATGCCTGCGGTGTCGGTATGCTGGTTAACATTCATGGAGAAAAGTCACACGACATTGTTGAGTCGGCTTTAAAGGTATTAGAAAACATGCGCCATCGCGGTGCCGAGGGTGCGGATAACAAGACCGGTGACGGTGCAGGTATCATGCTTCAAATTCCGCATGAGTTTATTTTATTACAAGGTATTCCTGTCCCCGAAAAAGGACGGTACGGCACAGGATTATTGTTTTTACCGAAAAACGAAAAAGACCAGGCAGCTATTCTAAGTATTATTATTGAAGAAATTGAAAAAGAAGGACTCACATTGATGCATTTACGCAATGTGCCCACCTGCCCCGAAATCCTGGGAGAATCGGCTCTGGCAAACGAACCGGACATCAAACAAGTGTTCATCACCGGATTTACGGAAACGGAAACTGCCGACCGGAAGTTATATCTGATCCGGAAAAGAATCGAAAATAAAGTCAGATTGTCATCTATTCCGGCAAAAGACGATTTTTATGTTGTGTCACTCTCTACCAAAAGCATTATATATAAAGGTATGCTTTCATCATTACAGCTGCGCAACTATTATCCGGACCTGACAAATAGCTATTTTACCAGCGGACTGGCATTGGTGCACTCTCGTTTCAGTACCAATACATTCCCTACATGGGGATTGGCACAGCCGTTCCGTCTGCTGGCACACAACGGTGAAATCAATACTATCCGTGGTAACCGAGGATGGATGGAAGCCCGTGAAAGTGTACTCTCCACTCCCACTTTAGGCGATATAAAAGAAATCCGCCCGATTATACAACCGGGCATGAGCGACAGTGCTTCTCTGGACAATGTACTGGAGTTCCTGGTGATGTCAGGATTGAGCCTGCCACATGCCATGGCTATGCTCGTGCCGGAATCTTTCAACGAGAAGAACCCGATCAGTGAAGATCTGAAATCATTCTACGAATACCACTCCATCCTGATGGAACCGTGGGACGGACCGGCCGCACTACTATTCAGCGACGGACGATTTGCCGGAGGTATGCTCGACCGCAATGGCCTGCGCCCTGCCCGTTATCTGATTACTAAAAACGATATGATGGTAGTGGCTTCGGAAGTCGGTGTTATGGATTTCGAACCGGGAGACATCAAAGAAAAAGGTCGCTTACAGCCCGGCAAAATCCTGCTGGTGGATACGGAAAAAGGCGAGATCTACTATGACGGCGAACTGAAAAAACAGTTGGCTGAAGCCAAGCCTTACCGCACCTGGCTATCTACCAACCGAATCGAACTGGATGAACTGAAAAGCGGGCGCAAAGTTCCTCATCACGTAGCAAACTACGACCGGATGCTTCGTACTTTCGGCTACTCCAAAGAGGACATCGAAAGGCTGATTATGCCGATGGCAAGCACCGGAGCAGAACCGATCAATTCAATGGGTAACGATACGCCACTCGCCGTACTTTCAGATAAACCACAGTTGCTTTACAACTATTTCCGTCAGCAATTTGCCCAGGTAACCAATCCGCCCATTGATCCACTTCGTGAAGAACTGGTGATGTCATTGACAGAATACATTGGAGCAGTCGGTATGAATATTCTGACGCCCAGTGAAAGTCATTGCAAAATGGTACGCCTGAATCATCCGATTTTAAGCAATACCCAACTGGATATTCTTTGTAATATCCGGTATAAAGGCTTCAAAACAGTCAAACTACCCATGTTGTTTGAGGTTGCCAAAGGGAAAGCCGGACTGCAGGAAGCACTGACCCATCTTTGTAAAATGGCGGAAGAATCCGTGACGGAAGGTGTAAACTACATTGTCCTGACCGACCGTGAGGTGGATATTACCCATGCTGCCATTCCATCATTGCTGGCAGTAAGCGCTGTTCATCACCACCTGATTTCAGTTGGTAAACGGGTGCAAACGGCATTGATCGTAGAAAGTGGTGAAATACGTGAAGTGATGCACGCCGCGTTATTGTTGGGTTTCGGAGCAAGTGCCCTGAATCCTTACATGGCATTCGCTGTCCTCGACCGACTGGTAAAAGACAAAGATATTCAGTTGGATTATACCACTGCTGAAAAGAACTATATCAAATCCATCTGTAAAGGCTTGTTTAAAATCATGAGTAAGATGGGTATCTCTACGATCCGCTCCTATCGTGGTGCTAAGATTTTCGAAGCTGTCGGTTTGAGTGAAGAATTGAGCAAGGCTTATTTTGGAGGACTCGGTTCACCGATCGGAGGTATCCGTCTGGAAGAAATAGCCAGAGATGCCATTGCTTTCCATAAAGAAGGATTTGAAAGTATTAAAAATGAAGAGTTATTAAAAAATAACGGTTTGTATGCTTTCCGTAAAGATGGAGAAAAGCACGCATGGAATCCGGAAACAATCAGCACTCTGCAATTGGCTACACGACTGGGGAGTTATAAAAAATTTAAAGAGTACACCCATCTGGTAGACGAAAAAGAGAAGCCTATTTTCCTTCGTGACTTTCTGGGATTCCGTCGTAATCCGATTTCAATCGATCAGGTAGAACCGGTGGAAAACATTCTGCATCGTTTCGTCACGGGGGCTATGTCTTTTGGTTCTATCAGCAAAGAGGCTCATGAGGCAATGGCTATTGCCATGAATAAAATTCACGGACGCAGTAATACCGGTGAAGGTGGCGAAGACGCTGCCCGTTTCCAACCGCTGCCCGATGGCAGTTCTTTACGAAGTGCAATCAAGCAGGTAGCTTCCGGTCGTTTCGGTGTAACGGCAGAATATCTGGTTAATGCGGACGAAATTCAAATCAAGATAGCACAGGGAGCCAAACCGGGTGAAGGCGGACAACTACCGGGATTTAAAGTGAACGATGTGATTGCGAAAACACGTCATTCCATTCCGGGAATTTCGCTGATTTCTCCTCCGCCTCATCATGATATTTATTCGATTGAGGATTTGGCACAATTAATCTTCGATTTGAAAAATGTAAATCCACAGGCCAAAATCAGTGTGAAACTGGTAGCAGAAAGCGGCGTCGGTACGATTGCTGCGGGTGTGGCAAAAGCAAAGGCGGACCTAATTGTCATCTCTGGTGCTGAAGGGGGAACAGGTGCTTCTCCGGCTTCTTCTATCCGCTATGCGGGTATCTCACCGGAATTGGGATTGAGCGAGACACAGCAAACATTGGTTTTGAACGGACTTCGTGGTCAAATAGTCCTGCAAGCCGACGGACAACTGAAAACCGGACGTGATGTCATTTTAATGGCCTTAATGGGTGCCGAAGAATATGGTTTCGCCACCTCGGCATTGATTGTATTAGGGTGTGTAATGATGCGCAAATGCCATCAGAATACTTGTCCGGTGGGAGTTGCCACACAGAATGAAGAGTTACGTAAACGCTTTCATGGACGCAGTGAATATTTAGTAAACTTTTTCACATTCCTGGCACAGGAAGTCCGCGAGCATTTGGCTGAAATGGGATTCACCCGGATGGATGATATCATCGGGCGTACAGACTTAATCGAGCGCAAGTCCGATGCCAATGACCCAAATCCGAAACATGCTTTAATCGACTTCACCAAATTGCTGGCACGTGTTGACAACAGTGCGGCTATCCGTCATGTCATCGACCAAGATCATGGAATTTCTGCTGTAAAGGATGTAACCATCATCGATGCCGCACAAGAAGCTATCGAACATGAGAAAGAGATTTCTTTAGAATATACGATTGCCAATACAGACCGTGCAATAGGTGCTATGCTTTCCGGAGTAATCGCCAAGAAATATGGTGCCAAAGGATTGCCGGAACATACGCTGAATGTAAAATTCAAAGGTTCGGCAGGTCAATCTTTCGGAGCTTTTCTCGTACCGGGAGTTAACTTTAAACTGGAAGGTGAAGCGAATGATTACCTGGGTAAAGGATTGAGCGGCGGGCGTATCTCCGTATTGCCTCCTATCCGCAGCAATTTCGAAGCCGAAAAAAATACAATCGCCGGTAATACCTTGCTTTATGGCGCAACAAGCGGTGAAGTATATATCAACGGCCGTGTAGGAGAACGTTTCGCTGTTCGTAACTCCGGCGCAGTTGCCGTCGTAGAAGGCGTGGGTGACCATTGTTGCGAATACATGACCGGAGGTCGTGTGGTAGTCCTCGGACAAACCGGACGTAACTTTGCAGCCGGTATGAGTGGCGGTGTAGCTTATGTATGGAACAAAGACGGCAACTTCGATTATTTCTGTAACATGGAAATGGTGGAACTGTCACTCATCGAAGAAGCCAGCTACCGGAAAGAGTTGCACGAACTAATCCGCCAGCATTACCTCTACACAGGCTCGAAACTGGCACGCATCCTGCTCGACAACTGGAATCATTACGTAGATCAATTCATCCAAGTAGTGCCCATCGAATACAAAAAAGTACTGCAGGAAGAACAAATGAGAAAGTTACAACAAAAAATTGCAGATATGCAAAGAGACTATTAGATTTACAATTTGACTATTTACAATTTACTATTTGAATGTATAGTATAGTCTGTAAATAGTCAAATAGCAAATGATAAGATAGTCTAGAAATAGTAAATAGTAAATCGTCAAATAGTAAATAACAAGATGGGAGATCCTAAAGCATTTCTAAATATACCTCGACAAGAGGCGGGATACCGCCCTGTAAACGAGCGAATCGCTGACTATAGTCAGGTAGAACAGACTTTGAATACAAACAGCCGTAAATTGCAGGCGTCACGCTGTATGGATTGCGGTGTACCTTTCTGTCATTGGGCATGCCCGATAGGAAATAAACAACCGGAATGGCAGGATGCATTATACAGGGGAAAATGGAAGGAGGCATACGAAGTATTGTCGTCTACTTGCGATTTTCCTGAATTTACAGGACGTATTTGTCCTGCTCTTTGCGAGAAATCGTGTGTGTTGAAACTTTCCTGCGATCAGCCGGTGACTATTCGCGAGAATGAAGCAGCTATCGTAGAAGCGGCTTTTCGTGAAGGATATATACAAGTAAAGACGCCGGAAAGAAACGGAAAGAAAGTGGCGGTGATTGGTGCAGGTCCTGCTGGATTGGTGGTGGCTAATCAGCTGAATTTAAAAGGATATAGCGTTACTTTATTCGATAAGGATGAAGCGCCCGGAGGATTATTACGATTCGGTATTCCTAATTTCAAACTGGATAAAAATGTAATTGACCGACGGATGAAGATATTGGCTGCAGAAGGAATACAGTTTGAGATGGGAGTAGAAATAGACGTCAATCATTTACCGGAAGGATTCGATGCTTACTGCATCTGTACCGGAACCCCCACTGCACGTGACTTGAGTATTCCGGGACGTGAACTGAAAGGGATTCATTTCGCACTCGAAATGCTGGCACAACAGAATAGGATTCTGGCAGGACAGACTTTCCCGAAAGACAAGTTGGTAAATGCCAAAGGCAAAAAGGTTCTCGTGATAGGTGGCGGTGATACCGGTTCCGACTGCATCGGAACCAGTGTACGACAAGGAGCCGTCAGTGTCACTCAAATCGAAATCATGCCGAAACCTCCTGTCGGCTACAATCCGGCTACTCCTTGGCCACAATGGCCGGTAGTCTTCAAAACGACTTCCAGCCATGAAGAAGGTTGTACACGCCGCTGGTGCCTGGCTTCCAATCAGTTCCTCGGAAAGAATGGAAAAGTGACAGGCGTAGAAGTGGAAGAAGTGGAATGGATTCCGGCTGCAGATGGCGGACGTCCCACGATGAAACCGACAGGAAAAAAGGAAGTCATCGAGGCTGATATGGTATTATTGGCGATGGGATTCCTGAAACCGGAACAACCCAAATTTGCAAAGAATGTATTTCTTGCCGGTGATGCCGAGACTGGTGCCAGCTTAGTAGTACGCGCCATGGCAGGAGGACGAAAGGCTGCTGCGGAAATAGATGCTTATCTAATACAATAAGGTTTGCAACAGTGTACAACAAGAAGCTCGATTGCTATTATCGGTTCGTTCCATATCTGTAGAACTAAAGAATAACAGATATGGAACTAAAGGAAAACAGTTGTGGAACTAAACGATAACAATTATGGAACGAATTAAGAATAACTAGTCAGCTTCTTAGAAATAGCGAATAAACAATCAACAGATTACATTACCCCCTCTAAAAATTAAAGTTATGTGTGGAATAGCAGGTATACTCAACATCAAAGTTCAAACGAAAGAGCTAAGAGATAAAGCACTGAAAATGGCCCAGAAGATCCGTCATCGCGGACCGGACTGGAGTGGAATCTATGTAGGCGGAAGTGCCATCCTGGCTCACGAACGTCTTTCCATTGTCGACCCGCAAAGTGGCGGACAGCCGTTATACTCTCCCGATCGTAAACAAGTGCTCGCCGTCAACGGTGAGATTTACAATCACCGTGATATTCGCGCTAAATATGCGGGAAAATATAACTTTCAGACCGGAAGTGACTGTGAGGTAATTCTTGCCCTTTACAAAGATAAAGGCATCCATTTTCTGGAAGATATTAGCGGTATCTTTGCTTTCGTTCTTTATGATGAGGAAAAGGATGAATTTCTGATTGCCCGTGATCCGATAGGGGTTATTCCTTTATATATAGGAAAAGATAAAGAGGGAAAAATCTACTTCGGCAGCGAGTTGAAAGCCCTTGAAGGATTTTGTGACGAATATGAAATATTTCTCCCCGGACATTACTTCTATAGTAAAGAGGGAAAAATGAAACGTTGGTATTCGCGCGACTGGACAGAATATGAAACCGTAAAAGAGAATGATGCACAAACCGTTGATGTGAAAATAGCATTAGAAGAGGCTGTACACCGCCAGTTAATGAGTGACGTACCGTACGGAGTGCTTCTTTCGGGCGGGTTGGATAGTTCTGTCATCTCCGCCATTGCCAAAAAATATGCGGCAAAGCGTATAGAAACAGACGGAGCGAGTGATGCGTGGTGGCCTCAACTCCACTCCTTCGCCATCGGACTAAAAGGTGCTCCCGATTTGATTAAAGCACGTGAAGTGGCTGAATATATCGGTACTGTCCATCACGAAATAAACTATACTGTTCAGGAAGGTTTGGATGCCCTGCGTGATGTCATTTATTTCATCGAGACATACGATGTAACCACGGTACGCGCTTCCACTCCCATGTACCTACTGGCACGTGTCATCAAATCGATGGGTATCAAAATGGTGTTGAGCGGTGAAGGCGCCGATGAAGTTTTCGGTGGTTATCTGTATTTCCACAAGGCTCCCACTCCACAAGCATTCCACGAAGAAACAGTACGTAAACTTTCAAAGTTGCACATGTACGATTGCCTCCGCGCCAATAAAAGTTTGTCAGCATGGGGAGTAGAAGGACGTGTTCCTTTCCTTGATAAAGAATTCCTCGACGTAGCCATGAACCTGAATCCGAAAGCTAAAATGTGCCCCGGAAAGGAAATTGAGAAACGGATTGTTCGCGAAGCCTTTGCCGAGATGTTACCGGAAAGTGTGGCGTGGAGACAAAAAGAGCAGTTCAGTGACGGTGTAGGATATTCATGGATTGACACATTGAGGGAAATCACAGCTGCTGCTGTGAGCGATCAGCAAATGGAACATGCTGCCGAACGCTTCCCTATCAACACGCCACAAAATAAAGAAGAATACTATTATCGCAGTATCTTTGAAGAGCATTTCCCCAGTGAAAGTGCAGCACGCACCGTACCCAGTGTTCCCAGTGTGGCCTGCTCCACAGCAGAAGCGCTGGCGTGGGATATTGCTTTCAGGAATCTGAATGAGCCTAGCGGACGTGCGGTGAGAGGAATACACGAAGAGGCCTATACTTAACTGATAAGAATAACAGAATCTGCTCTTTCTGTTATTCTTTTGTAACATTTCTATTTTAAAATCTCAAGGATTAACGCAGATTAGCATATTATTGTCTGATTTGCGTTTTCTTTTTTATAATTTTGAGGCCAAACCAAATTAAATCTATCAAACTTTTAAAAGACCAAACAAATGAATTTAAAAAAAATGATGATGGCTTCTGCCCTTCTAATGGTTGCTTGCTGTATGCAGGCACAGACAAAAGTGATAGCCCACCGTGGATTCTGGAAAACTCCGGGATCATCACAAAACAGTATTTCATCACTTCTAAAAGCAGATTCCATCGGTTGTTACGGTTCAGAATTTGACGTATGGATCGCTAAGGATAACAAGTTGGTGGTCAACCATGATCCTGTATACAAGATGAGACCGATGGAGTATTCCAAAGGTGACGCACTGACCGGACTTAAATTATCCAACGGAGAAAACTTACCCAGCCTGGAACAATATCTGGAAGCCGGGAAAAACTGTAATACCCGACTGATTCTCGAACTGAAAGCACATAGTAACAAGAAACGTGAAACCAAAGCCGTACAGGGAATCCTTGCCATGGTGAAGAAAATGGGACTGGAAAACCGCATGGAATATATCACGTTCTCCCTGCATGCCATGAAAGAGTTTATCCGCCTGGCTCCTGCCGGTACTCCGGTATTTTACCTTAACGGGGAACTGTCTCCCAAAGAATTAAAGGAACTCGGTGCTGCCGGTCTTGATTATCACATGGGAGTGATTAAGAAACACCCCGAATGGATCAAAGAAGCTCATGAACTCGGCTTGAAAGTAAATGTGTGGACTGTGGACGAAGTGGAAGATATGAAATCGCTGATCGAACAGAAAGTAGATTTCATTACCACCAACGAACCAGTCATCTTACAAGAAGAACTGAAAAAACATCAATAAGATAAAATCATTACAAAGTAAACTATTTAATATCCGTCTTTAAAGAAACAGCTCGTTCCTTTAAAAGAAACAGGATGTTTCTCGGTGTCGAACGGGTGGTCCCTTTTAAAGGAACCACCCGTTTCTTTTAAAGGAAAAATGAGCTTTTA
>ENA-UESK01000362-UESK01000362.1-human-gut-metagenome-genome-assembly--contig:-NODE-362-length-22193-cov-13.097079_pt1 | contig 22193 bp, 9 predicted proteins | sample MGYA00243006_ERZ508007 | MGnify/ENA primary metagenome ERZ508007 (study PRJEB26167, sample SAMN06115452) | human gut metagenome | host: Homo sapiens | place: China:Jiangsu | collected 2015-08-21... | reverse complement strand
AGCAAGTAGGCGGCCGCAGCCCACAACATGATAGCGGCGAGGGCCTGGTTGGCAAATCCGAAGTAACGCCACAGCATCCCAAAGGGAATGAAGTTCAAAGCGACGCCCACGACAAACAGCGGGACGGCTATCATCAGGCGATTCTTGTGCGGGCGCTGATCATAGCCGATAGCGTCGGCAATGGTCAAACGGGCAGCACGGAAGGCCGTATCGCCGGATGTCACGGGCAGCACCACAACGCCGAGGACGGCAAGGGCGCCACCGAACACGCCAAGCAGTTCCACGGAGATGTTGTTCACGACCAGCGCGGCGTTCCCCTTGGGGCCGAGGGCGGCGGCAAGAGCGGCCGTATCGGAGTAGAAGGACATGCCGAGGGTCACCCAGATAAGCCCGATAACGCCTTCCGCAATCATCGCACCGTAAAAGATCTTACGGCCATGCTTTTCGTTGTTGATGCACCGGGCCATCAGCGGAGACTGCGTGGCATGGAAGCCGGAGCAAGCGCCGCAGGCGATGGTAATGAACACCAGCGGCCAGGCGGGCAGGCCGGAGGGGCTATGCATGGTCCATTCGATGTTGCTGTAGAAGGTGTACCCCTTGAAGGCCAGAGCGCCCAGCAGCCCAACGGCCATGAACACCAGCAGTACAGCGAAGAACGGATAGACGCGGCCGATGATCTTGTCCACGGGCAGAATAGTGGCAAGGAAGTAGTACGCAAAGATGATCGCCACAAAGAGCATACTGTGCATACCGGTCAACTGGGACAGCAGGCCAGCGGGCCCCGCCACGAAGACCACGCCCACCAGAATGAGCAGCACGACGGCGAACACGCGCATGAGCTTCTTGATGAGGTCGCCGAGGTTGTACCCGACGATATCCGGCACGGACTTGCCGTTATAGCGGACGGACAACATCCCCGAGAAGTAGTCATGTACGGCACCGGCGAACACGCATCCGATTACGACCCACAGGAGAGCTATGGGACCGTAGAGGGCACCAAGGATCGGCCCGAAGACGGGGCCAAGACCGGCAATGTTCAGCAGCTGGATCAGAAACACCTTGGTAGGGCTCATCTCCACATAGTCCACACCGTCAGGCATTTTGCAGGCAGGCGTGGGGCGGTTGGGATCAGGCCCGAACACCTTTTCCACAATGGCGCCATACACACAATACCCAGCCAGCAGCCCTGCCAGGGCCAACACAAAATACATCCATGAAGGCATACAATTCCCCCTCTAAACGTGAGTGTTACGGAACACCCTCCCTTACGGCAAGGAGATTGCTCCACTACCGCAGAAGTCTAATCCCGGCGTTCTTTCCGAGTCAAGGGGAGAAGTGCTTTTTGCGCAATAGGATACAAAACCAGTCCGTATACGCGTTGCACGGTCAGGAATCCTCTCCAGAGCCCGTGCAGCGCGTCAAATACAAAAAGAGAAGGGAGCCGAAACTCCCTCCTCATCAAAGCTAACCGGAATCGGCGTCAGCCGACTTCAATTAGAAGGTGTACTGCAAGGTCACAGCACCGCGAACGTTGTTTTCACGGTACGAATCAACAACACCCTTGCCCCAGACGCTTTCGTCGAGGTCGAGGTTGATGTAGCCGATTTCAACGGCCAAGGTCAGATCCTTGTAGATCTTGTACTGGGTGTCGAAGTTCACTTCCCAAGCCTTGTCGGCCGTGGTCATGTACAACTGACGCCCCGCATCATTAGCACTCGTGACATAAGCGCCACCGTTGCGAGCCATTTCGGTATTGTTCGTGCCCTTGACGAAACCGACGCGGAACACATGGGTCAGGTCTTCCATAAAGGAGATATCCTTCGCCTGGAGGTACACGCCCATCTTGCCGTCGTTGCTCAAGCCGATCATGTCGCACGCGTCACGACCGAAGTTACCGTCGAAGCCGTAGGAAGAAATATCCCAAGAACCTTCAACGGTAGGCATACGTTCGGAACCGTTGTACGCATTGGAGTCGTCACCAGAAGCATACCAGAACAGGATGCCGGGGGTGAAGTAATCCATCTTGTACTCGGCGAGGATAGAGGCGAACCAGCCAGCGCGCTGCGCGTCGAAATTCTTTCCGTCCTTTTTATAAGAACCCATGTCAACGCTACCATAAGCAGCGTCAAGAGCAATGCGGAAAGGATCAAAATAGGTCAGTTCGGAAGCAACGCCAACCCACCAAGCGTTGCCGTGACGATCACCCTTGGCACCATAGAGATCCGGCGTACCGACGGGAAGCAGGTTTTCCTTAAGCGCACCTTCCGTATTAGCACCCTTAATAGAGTCGCGACCAACAGCGCCATACATGCCCCACGGGGTCACTTTCACGCCGTCGAAGGTCATCGGCACAGTCAAACCAACGAAGTCCATGGCGTTGCTGGAAGGATGTCCAACGAGCTTACCACCATCGGTGCCGTAGTTACCGTTATTGTCGTTTTCAGCACGAAGCCAGAAGAGGCTGGCGCCCACGTTTTCGGTGAACTGACCGGAGAGGGTGATACCCGCGCCGTCAGCAGCTCCACCGCCGAGGATGGGGTTGTTGGAAATGAAGCCGGGCAGGCTGAAGTTCTGGAGACCCATACGGACCTTGGCGTCGGTCTGGGGGATCACCCAGTCAACGTAGCTGTAACGGACCTTGACGATCTTGCCGTCGGTACCGAGGGAAGCGCCCTGGTCAGCTCTACCCCAGTTCTGGTCGCCCATTTCGAGGAACAGAACGCCCTTCAGGGATTCAGAGGCGATGACGTCGATCTGGGTACGCAGACGCTGTTTGGCGGTAAACTTGTCGCCGTTCTTTTCGAACAGGTTATTGTCACCCAACTGCCAAGAAAACGTCCAGTTGCCCTTGGCCTTGATATCAGCAGCCTGAGAACCAGCAGCAGCGCCGAGCACGAGGCCGGCAGCAAGAAGCAGAGTCACGATGCGCTTCATGTGTATTCCTTCCTTCTTAAATAAAATTCCTTGATCGACGAACACAGGACAATCCAGTGTTCGCGTTTCTTTTCTCATAACTCTAAACCGAGATCAACCCTTTTTGTAAAAAAATTTAAACTTCGTGATTCTCACCCCTCTCAAACGGGCCAAAAAGGCAAAATCCCTGTACCGTCCCTCAAGGCCGGCGTGGTTTACCCCCTCCGAAAAGCAGGGCTTGACGGGACGGCACAAGTACGCAAATAGTCGCATGGTACGGTTGCTCAACGCTCCCGCCTCGCATCCGAAGACCTCTTTTTTAAGGATAGACGCATGGGTTTCTTCTCAAGTATCAAACGGCTGTGGTCATCGAATAAAACTGCTGAAACTCCGGAAACGCCACAGGTCCCGGCGGAGGAAGCACTGGCCGCGCAGCCAGCGGAAACGGAAGACGGCGCATCTCACGAAGAATCTTCCGTTTCCGACGCGCCACAATCTCCTGTGGAGGTTGTGGAAAAACTGCCGGAAACGGCAGCCGCAGAGCAGCAACAGGCCGATCTGGAAATGGATCAGCTCGCTGCCGGACAATCTCTTGAACCGGACGGGCAAGCTCCCGCACCTGCGGCTGCCGCCCAACCTGCCCCTCAGCCCGACGCCCCGAAGGAACCTTCCGGATGGCGCGATACGCTGCTGCTTACCCTCCGGGAAGCCGAACCGCGCCTGTCCGTGTGGCTGTCCATCGCTCTGGAAGATCTCGGACCCGACGCACGCACGGGCGACGAACTCTGGGAGCGTGTCCGCTTCCTTTTGACCGCCCTTGGAGCCCCGGAGAACGAAGCCGATGCCTTCGTCGCCGACTTCGCCGCATGGGCCGCGCGCATGGAATACGAAGAAGTGGCGGACTTCCGTTCGGAACTGCAGTACCGCCTCGCCCTTGCTCTCGATCTTGAGGACGAAGAGGATGAACGCAACCGCATTTTCCTCAAGCTGCATCAAGGGCTGGAACGGACCCGTGAACAGCTCGGCAAAGGGCTCTCCACCCTCTTCGCCAGCCACGGCGACCTGTCCGCCGACTTCTGGGACGAATTGGAAGAACTCTTCATTATGGCGGACATGGGCGTCGAAGCCGCGACCGAGCTGTGCAAACGCCTCAAGTCCCGTGCGCGTGCCGCTTCCGCGACCACTCCCGAGGAACTTCGTCCTCTCCTCGCCGCGGAGCTGGAAGACATTTTCCGCATCCCGCGCCGCGTCGTCGCGGTCAACCCGCCCGAGGTCGTTCTGATCATCGGCGTCAACGGCGTAGGCAAGACCACGACCATCGCCAAACTGGCCTACCGCGCCCGTATGCAGGGCAAAAAAGTCCTCCTTGCCGCCGCCGACACCTTCCGGGCCGCCGCCGTGGAACAGCTCGGCATTTGGGCGGAACGCACGGGTTCCGGTTTCCACTCCAAGGGGCAGGACGCCGATCCCGCCGCCGTGGCGTGGGAGGCGATGGATGTCGCCATCAGGGATCAATACGATATTCTGTTTATCGATACCGCCGGACGTCTGCACACCAAGAGCAACCTGATGGATGAGCTCCACAAGATCCGGGAAGTCATCGCCCGCAAGCATCCCGGCGCTCCGCACCGCAGCATCCTTATTGTAGACGCCACCACCGGTCAGAACGCGCTCCAGCAGACAAAAATATTCAAGGAAGCAGCAGGTATCGACGAACTTATCCTGACCAAGCTTGACGGCACCGCCAAGGGCGGCGTCGCCGTGGCCGTTTCCATGCAGTACGGTATCCCGATCACCTACGTCGGCCTTGGCGAAAAAATGGAAGACCTCCGCCCCTTCAACGGGGATGACGTCGCTAAGTCGCTCCTTGCGCAGTAAAAAATTGATAAAAAGGGAGGAGCTTTTCTGGAAAAGGCGTCCTCCCTTTTCTCTAGGATGGGTTCACTTTGAACGGATTGGAAATATTGGGGAAGGGGAACTTTTCTGAAGAAAGCTTCCCCTTCCCCAAATCTACCCGCGTAGAGTCCGCCACACCCTTTCCAAAATGTTTTGTGCCTATCGAGTCCCCGTTCACGATTCTTTCTGAGGCAGGTTGCCTTTGGAACACGCTATTTGAAAGTGGAAATACCCTGCCGTCCCACCCTTCTCCTCCCAACCCTTTTGACTTTTTTCCGTTTTTTTCCGAAAGTATGTCACCCTTTCACACGCGACCCATCCTCAAAAAACACACTTTGGAGTGGGCAAGACGTTTGGGGGAAACACGGAAAAGCGCTCTCGCTTCTTCGCCCTTCTGCCTTGCCCCTGTTTCCTACGCCGGAGACCTGCATGTACGACATCGACGATCTGAAAAACCTTGTGGATATGGCGGCGGGCGGGCGCAGCCCCGCCGACCTTCTCATTACCAACGCGAAGCTGGTGGACGTGCTGACCGGCGAAATCCGGGAAACGGACGTCAGCGTGGGCGGAGGCAAAATCCTCGGCTTCTCGCATACCGAGGCGGTGAAAGTCGTTGACGCGCGAGGAGCCTACCTGCTGCCCGGCCTCATCGACGCCCACATCCATATCGAATCCAGCATGGTGAGCCCCGCGCGTTTCGCCGGGCTGGTACTCCCGCACGGCACCACCAGCGTCGTGGCCGATCCGCACGAAATCGCCAACGTCCACGGACTGGAAGGCATCCGGTACATGCTGGAAAACGGGCGACACCTGCCGCTCAATATTTTTATCGCCCTCCCCTCCTGTGTTCCGGCGACGCCGTTCGAGGATTCCGGCGCGGTCCTTTCCGCTGAAGAACTGGAAGAGCTCATCGACGACCCCAAAGTGACCGGTATCGGCGAAATGATGAACTTCCCCGGCGTCGTCTCCGGCGACTACGACGTACTGGCAAAAATCCAGCTCGGTACGTCCCACGGCAAAATTGTGGACGGACACGCCCCCGGCTTGCTTGGCCGGGATCTCGACGCCTATCTCGTCACCGGCATTACGAATACCCACGAGTGCACCACGCTTGAGGAGATGCGCGAGAACCTTCGCCGGGGCAGCTACATCCTTATACGCGAAGGCTCCGCCGCCAAGAACCTCCGAACGCTCCTGCCCGGCGTTACGCCCGGCAACGCGCGGCGCTGCGCGTTCTGCTGCGATGACCGCCATATTGAGGATATCGTTTCCGACGGCCACATGGATAACCATCTGCGCCTCGCGGTAGGCATGGGGATGGATCCGGTACAGGCCATCACCATGTGCACGCTCAACGCCGCGGAGTGCTTCGGGCTGCGCAACAAGGGAGCCATCGCCCCCGGCAGGGATGCCGATTTCATCCTTGTGGACGACCTCAAGGCATTCCGCGTGCGCAAGGTATTCACGGCGGGACGCCTGATCGCCGAAGACGGCCGCGTCCTCATCCCGCTGGATGACGCGGCTGCGGGAGCGCCTTCCCACTCCATCCACCTCAAGCCGCTGGCCGAGGATGCCCTGTCCTTGCCTGTCCGTACCGGAAAAGCCCGTGTCATCGGCATTGAGCCCGCCTCCCTCGTTACGAAGAGCCTCGTCCGCGAGGTGAAGACCGATGATACGGGATGCTTCCAGTCCGCGCTGAATCCCGGCCTGACCAAGATCGCGGTCATTGAGCGGCACAAGAGGACGGGAAAACTCGGCATCGGGATTCTAGAAGGCTATGGGCTCACGGGAGGGGCCATAGCGACGACCATTTCCCATGACTCCCACAACATTGTTGTAGCGGGCGACAACGACCCTGATATGCTGCTTGCCGTCCGGGAATTGGCGGACATGGGCGGCGGCATCGTCTCCGTGCACGGAGGGGCCATCCGGCGTCTGCCCCTCCCTATCGCGGGCCTCATGACCTCCGCCGATCCGCAGGAAGTCAATGCCGTCCTTCACGATATGCTCGTTGCCGCGCGTGCGGAGCTCGGTATCCCCGAAGACGTCGAACCGTTCATGACCCTCAGTTTCATGGCCCTTCCCGTCATTCCGGAACTCAAGCTGACCGCCCGCGGCCTGTTCAACGTCAACACTTTTTCCTTCGTCGGCGTAGAAGCCGACTGACGAGGTGCGCCATGCCCAGACTGTTGCCCGGGACCTCTCCCGAAACCGACCTCTACGCTCTCACCGACGACGGACTGTCTCTCGGGCGTCCGGCGGTTGAAGTCGCCAAAGCCCTGCTCGACAGCGGCATCAAGATCCTCCAGTACCGCGAAAAAGAAAAAAAGGCCGGACAGATGCTCAAAGAGTGCATGGAGCTGCGCCGCCTGACCCGCGAGGCTGGTGCCTGCTTCATCGTGAATGACCATGTTGACATTGCTATCCTCTGCGAAGCCGACGGCGTGCACGTCGGCCAAGAGGATCTCCCCGTCGAGGCCGTGCGCCGTCTCGTCGGCCCGGACATGATCATCGGCCTGTCCACCCATACCCCTGATCAGGCCCGCGCGGCCGTGGCCTCCGGTGCGGACTATATCGGGGTCGGCCCCATTTACCCGACGCAGACCAAAAAGGACGTTTGCGCCGCTGTAACCCTCGATTATCTTGATTGGGTGGTTGCCAACATCACCCTGCCTTTCGTCGCCATCGGAGGCATCAAACGCCACAACATTGCGGACGTCATCGCGCACGGCGCCCGCTGTTGCGCCATCGTTTCCGAATTCGTCAGCGCTCCCGACATTCCCGCCCGCGTTGCCGAAGTCAGAAGCGCAATGAAAAAATAGTGTTTTTACAGGCGGGAGGACAAATTATTCCCTCTCGCCGCCATGTTGCGCGCTGGGGGGCGGGCGCATTCCGGTAGTGCTTTACAGGAAGCGCTTGACCTCCGGCTGATACGGTCATATGTGTTCGACATGAACGGAATCTTCCATACTCCCAAGCGGTTCGCTCTGCTTCTCCTCGCCGCGTTCGCGCTGGCGAACGGTCCCTTGTGGGCCGCTCCGACGCCTGTCGCCGACAAGGGCGGAGATAAGAAGGAAGAGGCCGTATGGGGCGAAATGCCCGCTGGAGCCAAGACAACCTACATCGGCATCCACGGCGGAACTGTGCCTGTCAGCCTGCTGACGGCGGGGGACGGTTCTCCGATGATCGCACTTGTGGGCCTGACCGGAAGCGATTTCCTGAACTTTTTGCGTACCAACGACAGATTGCAGGAAGAGCCCCTGTTTGCCGACAATACAGGGATCTACGCTCCGGGGGCGCACCCTTCGGACATAAACGACAGCCCCGTACAGCCGGCAAACGCTGACGTGCCTACGCCGCAGCCCACTGGGAATGCGACGCAACCCATAACCGGGAACGCTACACAACCGATGGCTCCAAGCGAGCAGGTAGTACAGCAAACCGCCGACAACCAACCGACCGAACTTCCGGCAACCGATCCCGCCATTCCCTCTGAGAGCAATGCAACGCTGCTTCTGGCGGGCTCTTCTTCCGGGGATATCCCGGTGATCTATGCAACAGGGCGAAATTTTGAACGACTGAGCCTTGTCCCGGCCAACTGGGCTCCCTTTGGTCTGACTGAAAAGGCCCTTTCCCTTGAAGGGGAAGTGAAAGTTCTCGCCCCGCCCAAGATGATGCCCAAGCAGCACACCATAAAAAAGAAACGGCATTAGCCCGTTGACGTCCCCACCCAAAGAGGGAAGGAGTAAAGCTCCTTCCCCCTTTTTTTATATGCCTCAGGCTTTACGTAGCTGGGGAGGAGTTACCGAGAACATCCCTACCCGTTTCCTGCCCTTTCTTTATGAAAACGGCATGAGAGCTGTGCATCTCCATAAGGGCATCTCTCCGCCTTACTCGGAGGTTTTCCGGGGCCTCTGCCGGGCAAACCGGTAAGGCTTGCGAGAAAAGGGAAGAGGGGAAAAACTAACGCCGATTATGGAGCGAACCGGTGCATAAAGCCGAAGGCAACAGAAGCTGGGGGGAGGAGAACCGAGGGAGGGGGGGGAAACAGAAGGAAGGGCTTGAGCCGGGCCTGGGCTTAGGGAGGGGTGGCCGCGATGAGGATGAGCTTCGGGCAAAAAACAAAGGGCCGTCCTGTCCAGGACGGCCCTTTGGAAATAAAGTCTTGGCGTTGTTCTACTTTCCCACGTAAGAATGCGCAGTATCATCGACGATGGAGAGCTTAACTGCCGAGTTCGGAATGGGATCGGGTGTACCCTCTCCTCCATGAACACCAAGACAAATCTCTATGTGATATTAATTGATAGGGGGTTGGGAAGGGGAAAGTTTTTGAAAAATAAGCCGCTCGGGCTATTAGTACTGGTCAGCTGAGCACGTCGCCGCGCTTACACCTCCAGCCTATCGACCGGGTAGTCTACCCGGGCCCTTCAGCTCTTTCGAGGGGAGAACTTATCTTGAGGCAGGCTTCCCGCTTAGATGCTTTCAGCGGTTATCCCTTCCGCACATAGCTACCCTGCTATGCCGCTGGCGCGACAACAGGATCACCAGGGGTGCGTCCATCCCGGTCCTCTCGTACTAGGGACAGGCCCTCTCAATTCTCCTTCGCCCACAGAAGATAGGGACCAAACTGTCTCACGACGTTTTAAACCCAGCTCGCGTACCACTTTAAACGGCGAACAGCCGTACCCTTGGGACCTGCTTCAGCCCCAGGATGTGATGAGCCGACATCGAGGTGCCAAACCGCATCGTCGATGTGAACTCTTGGATGCGATCAGCCTGTTATCCCCGGCGTACCTTTTATCCAATGAGCGATGGCCCTTCCATACGGGACCACCGGATCACTAACGCCAACTTTCGTTCCTGTTCGAGATGTCTCTCTTACAGTCAAGCTCCCTTATGCGTTTGCACTCAGCGCCTGGTTTCCGATCAGGCTGAGGGAACCTTTGCATGCCTCCGTTACACTTTAGGAGGCGACCGCCCCAGTCAAACTACCCGCCAGACACTGTCTTTCTCCGGGATAACCGGAAGAAGTTAGGATCTTAAACATGCAAGGGTGGTATTTCAAGGATGGCTCCCCCCATACTGGCGTACAGGGTTCACAGCCTCCCACCTATCCTACACATGCAGGCCCAAAATCCAATGTCAAGCTATAGTAAAGGTGCACAGGGTCTTTCCGTCTTTCTGCGGGTACACGGAATTTTCACCGCGACTGCAATTTCACCGAGTCTCTGGCCGAGACAGTGTGGAGATCGTTACGCCATTCGTGCAGGTCGGAACTTACCCGACAAGGAATTTCGCTACCTTAGGACCGTTATAGTTACGGCCGCCGTTTACTGGGGCTTCAATTCGGAGCTTTGCTTGCGCTGACCCCTCCTTTTAACCTTCCAGCACCGGGCAGGCGTCAGTCCGTATACGTCGTCTTTAGGACTTCGCACAGACCTATGTTTTTAGTAAACAGTCGCCACCACCAATTCACTGCGGCTCCCCGGGGCTTCATATGTTAAACATGTCACCCTAGAGAGCACCCCTTCTCCCGAAGTTACGGGGTCATTTTGCCGAGTTCCTTGGCCAGAGTTCTCTCGAGCGCCTTGGATTGTTCATCCCACCCACCTGAGTTGGTTTGCGGTACGGATTGCTGTGGATAAACTTAGGAGCTTTTCTAGGCAGCATAGACTCAACGGCTTCAGGGCTTGCGCCCACGGACTCGCGTCTCAGATTCGTCCGGCGGATTTGCCTACCGGATATTCCTACACGCTTGCACCGGGATATCCAACACCCGGCCCGCCTATCTTCCTGCGTCCCTCCATCGCGCTACACAACAAGTACAGGAATATTAACCTGTTTTCCATCGGTTACGGCTTTCACCCTCACCTTAGGATCCGACTAACCCTGGGAAGATTACCTTTACCCAGGAAACCTCGGGTTTTCGGCGAATATGTTTTTCACATATTTTATCGTTACTCATGTCAGCATAATCACTTCACTGCAGTCCAGCATGCCTTCCGGCACACCTTCAGCCCGCAGCGAACGCTCCCCTACCCAATCTCCAAAGGAGATTGCCAAAGCTTCGGTACCATGCTTAGCCCCGTTACATTTTCGGCGCAGAGCCATTAGACCAGTGAGCTATTACGCTTTCTTTAAACGATGGCTGCTTCTAAGCCAACGTCCTGGCTGTCTAAACGGTTCCACTACCTTCACCACTGAGCATGGATTTGGAGACCTTAGCTGTTGGTCTGGGCTGTTTCCCTTTTGACGACGAACCTTCGCACCCGCCGTCTGACTCCCGGGATACAATTAAGCGGCATTCTGAGTTTGATAGAGTTTGGTAATCTGGTAGGACCCCTAGCTCTGTCAGTGCTTTACCTCCGCTAATCAATTCCCGAGGCTATACCTCAATATATTTCGGGGAGAACCAGCTATCACCGGGTTTGATTGACCTTTCACCCCTATCCACAAGTCATCCGGAACGTTTTCAGCCGTTGACGGTTCGGTCCTCCACAAGGCTTTACCCTTGCTTCAACCTGCTCATGGATAGATCACCCGGTTTCGGGTCTACTCCAACGTACTAGTCGGCCTGTTAAGCCTCGCTTTCACTACGGCTACGCTTTCGCTTAACCTCGCACGGTAGAGTAACTCGCTGACTCATTATACAAAAGGCACGCGATCACTACCGAAGTAGCTCTCGCAGCTTGTAGGCAACAGGTTTCAGATTCTATTTCACTCCCCTAACAGGGGTTCTTTTCACCTTTCCCTCACGGTACTAGTTCACTATCGGTCGCTGAGGAGTACTTAGCCTTAGAGGATGGTCCCCCTAGATTCCCACGAGGTTTCACGTGCCTCGCAGTACTCAGGTACCGGCTGCGTCCTTTTCAGTTTCGGGTACGGGGCTATCACCCGCTGTGGCAGAGCTTTCCAGCTCTCTTCCCCTGCTTACTCCAGAATCGCGTATGCCGGCCCTACAACCCCGAATGGTCGAAACCACTCGGTTTGGGCTCTTCCCATTTCGCTCGCCGCTACTTTGGGAGTCTCGTTTGATTTCTCTTCCTCCGGGTACTGAGATGTTTCACTTCCCCGGGTTGGCTTCTCTGGGCCTATGTATTCAGCTCAGGATGATGGGACATGACTCCCATCGGGTTTCCCCATTCAGAAATCATCGGATCGTAGGATGTTTAGCTCCTCCCCGATGCTTATCGCAGCTTACCGCGTCTTTCATCGCCTCTCAGCGCCAAGGCATTCACCTGTTGCCCTTGATATCTTATTTCTCAAGAACTTTACTATTCCCTTCCCATTCCCCTATTCAATTGTAAATGAGCAGCACCCGCCGGTGTTTCCGACCGGTGCGACCAGGCCATGCCTGGATGACTGCCGCGAAATCTTCGCGTCAATGACCAATCATGGACTGTACGTCAGCAAGCTTGTGGTGGAGGTAGGCGGAATCGAACCGTCGACCCTCTGCGTGCAAAGCAGATGCTCTCCCAGCTGAGCTATACCCCCTGATAAGTGGTGGGCCTGGAAAGACTTGAACTTTCGACCTCACGCTTATCAGGCGTGCGCTCTAGCCACCTGAGCTACAGGCCCCTGACGTTTTCTTCTCAAAGAGCATGGCGTTAAGCCCTTGTTCCTTGCAAGTGAAGAGCGAGTTGGGAATTTTTCCTATAAAGGAGGTGATCCAGCCGCAGGTTCCCCTACGGCTACCTTGTTACGACTTCACCCCAATCATCGGCCCTACCGTAGACGGCTGCTCCTCTTGCGAGTTAGCTCACCGGCTTCGGGTAAAACCGACTTTCGTGGTGTGACGGGCGGTGTGTACAAGGCCCGGGAACGCATTCACCCGAGCATGCTGATCTCGAATTACTAGCGATTCCGACTTCATGGAGTCGAGTTGCAGACTCCAATCCGGACTGGGACGCGTTTTTTGGGATTGGCTCCACCTCGCGGTCTCGCTACCCTTTGTGCGCGCCATTGTAGTACGTGTGTAGCCCCAGGCGTAAGGGCCATGATGACTTGACGTCGTCCCCACCTTCCTCCCCGTTGACCGGGGCGGTCTCTCCAGAGTGCCCAGCCTTACCTGCTGGCAACTGAAGATAGGGGTTGCGCTCGTTGCGGGACTTAACCCAACACCTCACGGCACGAGCTGACGACAGCCATGCAGCACCTGTCTTAGGGCTCCCCGAAGGGCACCCCTTCATTTCCGAAGGGTTCCCTAGATGTCAAGCCTGGGTAAGGTTCTTCGCGTTGCATCGAATTAAACCACATACTCCACCGCTTGTGCGGGCCCCCGTCAATTTCTTTGAGTTTCAGCCTTGCGACCGTACTCCCCAGGCGGGGTGCTTATCGCGTTAGCTACGGCACCGAGACATACATCCCAGCACCCAGCACCCATCGTTTACAGCGTGGACTACCAGGGTATCTAATCCTGTTTGCTACCCACGCTTTCGCACCTCAGCGTCAGTTACCGTCCAGGTGGCCGCCTTCGCCACCGGTGTTCCTCCAGATATCTACGGATTTCACTCCTACACCTGGAATTCCGCCACCCTCTCCGGTACTCAAGCCTGGCAGTATCAAAGGCAGTTCCACAGTTGGGCTGTGGGATTTCACCCCTGACTTACCAAGCCGCCTACGTGCGCTTTACGCCCAGTGATTCCGATTAACGCTTGCACCCTCCGTATTACCGCGGCTGCTGGCACGGAGTTAGCCGGTGCTTCCTTTGGGGGTACCGTCAAGCCCTCGCATTATTCACACGAGGGGGTTTCTTCCCCCCTGACAGAGGTTTACGATCCGAGAACCTTCATCCCTCACGCGGCGTCGCTGCGTCAGGCTTTCGCCCATTGCGCAATATTCCCCACTGCTGCCTCCCGTAGGAGTCTGGACCGTGTTCCAGTTCCAGTGTGGCCGGTCATCCTCTCAGACCGGCTACCCATCGTTGCCTTGGTGGGCCGTTACCCCGCCAACTAGCTAATGGGACGCGGACTCATCCTTAAGCGATAGCTTGCAAGCAGAGGCCATCTTTCCCCCCAACGATAAAATCGGGAGCGTATTCGGTATTAGCGACCGTTTCCAGCCGTTATCCCCATCTTAAGGGTAGATTATCCACGCGTTACTCACCCGTGCGCCACTTTACTCATCCCGAAGGACTTTCACGTTCGACTTGCATGTGTTAAGCACGCCGCCAGCGTTCAATCTGAGCCAGAATCAAACTCTCCAGTTGATTGAAAACAACTAGCTTGCCCATATCTCTATGGGCTAAAACTCAAAGTTTCTTATTCCCAACTCGCTCTTCACTTGTCAAAGAACCAGAGGCGCTTGCCTCAGCCGCTGCGTTTCCGTCAGCGGCGAAGCGGGAACTTACCCCGCTCGGTCCAGCTTGTCAACAACTTTTTTTTCGAACCCCGAAGTTTTTTTCGGAGCGCGCCGCGAGGATTTCTCCCCGGCGCAGAAGCGGGAACTTATCCCGACCTCCTCTCGCTGTCAACCGCTTTCTTCTGCTTTTTTCAAAAAACTTTTTCGCCCCGCCGTGCCCGGCCTCTCGGCCCTGCCCGGCTCAGCAAGACATTCCGTCCCGCAGCGGCGAGAACGGGTTATGCACCTCCACGCCGCCTCTGTCAACGTCTTTTTATTTTTTTTCTGATTTTTTTCTTCACCCCCGGTAACACCCCTTTGGCGTCTGGTGTTTAATCTGGGGATATCATATGCTTTCTTTAATAACTTGCCGACAGCTTCCGAGCGGCGTATTTACAGCTATCGCCCTGTGGAAGCGACCGCGTCCCCGTTCAGCACGGCAACGGCGCGTCCCGGAGCAGACTTGATTCCTTATCGTTTGTCTTCCCGTCACCCGAACCCCACATCGCCTATGCACTCTTTCTTGCCGTTCAAACATTCCCGCCTCCGTGTGTACATGCCGCTTTTCGCCGCGCTGCTGCTCGTCCTGACCCCCGGCATGGGCGCGGCCGATCCCGCGCCCGCGTCTCCCATCCCGGAGGTGTCCACGGCGACGCCTACCGTCGTTCAAGAGGCGCTTCAGGCCGTGGTCGAACAGACGGCACCGGAAACGCCCGCCGCCCCGGTGGTGCAGACGGCTTCGGCCCTTCCCGCGGTTTCCGGAGAGCCAGGTTCCGCTTTGGCCAAAGAGGGGGCTTCCGTGCCTCTCCAGGCGGCGTGGCTGCTGGACCCCAAAGGCACCCACACGCTGACGGATGTCCTGTCCCCGAACGCCCAAAAAGAATTCAAGCCCTACGAGCCGGAATCCCTCCCACATCAGGCGGGGACCATCTGGATGCGCTTGGAGGTTGAGGGCAAGTCCCCGGCCTTTCCGCTCGTGCTGGATCTGAATACCCGCATAGCCGGGCAGCTCCCCGGCATCCCGCAGGTTTGGCTGGTCCGTCCCGGGGAAAGCAACGGAACCCCGGTGCGCCCCTCCAGCGACGGGCTTTATTCCCTGCCGAGCCCCCTGCCGGATCAGACCGGCATCTATATCCGGGTCAACGGCATCCCGGCTCCCGGCTTCGCCCCCATGCTCCGCAATGCGGCGAGCCTGACCCTCGTGGACGAACTCGGGACGCAGCCGCAGCTTGTGCTGCTGGCCGTGCTGCTGTTCCTGTGCCTCCTGCGCGGGGTCACCGAGCGCCGCGAATGGCGGATGTGGGCCGCGCTCTACATCGCCGCCGTCTGGGTGCAGGCGTTTTGGGGCTTGCCCACAACACCCGCAGGGGAAGTCAGCCGCTGGGATATGCCCGGGCTGCTCGCGCCCGGCGTCGCCCTGCTCATCCTGCCGCATGTCGGCAGGCACATGCTGCGGACGCGCCACCACGCCCCTTTTATTGATATGCAGTTCGTTCTGCTGGCCCTCTTCGGCATAGCCCTTTCCGTCGCGCCGCTGATCCCCGGCTATACGTGGACGCTGCAATTCCTGCCGCTGTGGCCCCTGTTCATGCTTCTGCTCCTGCCCGGCACCCTCGCGGCCTGTGCCCGCAGGCTTCCCGGCGCGAAACGCTTCCTTCTTATCTGCATCCTGCCGCCTCTGGGTATGCTGGCGCTGTTTCCGCTTTCCCGCCTGCTCCCCGAATCGATCATCGGCCTGTTGCCCCACGCGCTGGACGGCTTCATGACGCCGGGCGTGGTCAGCCTGATCCCCCTGACCGGACTGACCCTGAGCGCCCTGTTCGCCGCGCTCAGCCCGAGCCCGAAGCCTCTCCCCGCTCCGAACCGCAGCACACGGGACACCAAGACCGGCAGGGCGGGCGTCGCCGCGTTGGAACTGGGCGAAGCTTCCAAGGCTTCCGAAACGTCGTTCGAGCGCCTCCCCTCGCTTTCCGCCGAGCCGGAAGGTCTTGAAATCGCCAGCTTCCCGAATAAGAAACCTTCCTCCGCCACCGTACAGCCTGAGCCCGCGCGGGCTGCCGAAGCCTCCCGGCCCACATCCCGCACCCCGGAAAAACGTCCGTATCCGCAAGCCCTCCAAGCGCCTCTTTCCGCCGGGATGGTGGAGGAATCGCTCCGCGCTCCGCTGGATGCCCTGCTCCGGGCCATCAGCGCCGTGGACCAGTCGCAGCTCTCCGCCGAAGCCCGCCGCCGGACCGACGCCCTCGGCGTCGCCGGGCGCAACCTCGCCACGGCCATCGGCAATATGGGCAGGGGCATACCCCTCTCTCAGGACTTCGACCGCAAGGAACGGTTTGATCTGAACCAGCTTCTGCTGGAAACCCATGAAGCGGTTTCCAGCCTCGCCGAATCCAAGAACCTCGGCCTGTCATGGTTTACCGCCCCCTACCTGCCCCGCTGCTACGAAGGGCGACGCGCCCAGCTCGCCAACGTGCTGGCCTTGCTGGTCGAGAGCGCGGTACTCGCCACCGATCGCGGCATGGTGCAGATCCGTGCCCAGCGCCTGCCCGAAAGCACTGATCCCGGTCACCTGCTGTTCACCGTTTCGGATACGGGTTCCGGTATGCCGCCCCTCGAACGCAGTACGCTGGCGCTCGTGCGCACATGGGAACTCGTGGGGCCCGACGGGGAACTCGTCTCTCTCGAAAGCGGCCCCAAGGGAACCACCATTTCGTTCAGCATGAGGCTGACCGCCCGCATCGAACAGCAGCCCATCCCCGCCGCGCCCGAGCCGGACAAGGAAACGCTGTCCCGCCTGCCCGCGAGCTCCCTGCGCATCATCGTGGCGAGCAACGTCCCGGCGAACCGACAGATGTTGTCCTATTATCTGGATGAGCTGCCCCATGAGATCATCGAAGCCCGGAGCGCCGAGGAAGCGAAGGCGCTTTACCGCCGCACCCCCGGGGCTCTGATCATTTTCGACGACGACATGCCGGAGGAAAGCATCGCCGACGCCGTGGCCGATATCCGCATCTTTGAAGGCGAGCACAATTTCCCGCTGGCCTCCATCCTTGCGCTGGTCAACAGCAACGAGCAGATCGACGCCCTGCGCCGGGCCGGATGCACCCATTTCCTCAAGAAGCCGATCACGCGCAAGGATCTGCGCGTACTGACCCTGCGCCTCGCGCCTGTTTCGCGCCGCTTCAAGGATACGGACGACGCTCCCACAAAAACCGCGCCCAAACCGCAAGCACCTTCGGCCAAGAATTCACCGCGCGTCTCGCCGGATATCCCCAACCTTCCGGAACTCCCGGAACCGGCAAAGCCGCTCGCCCCGGCCCTTTCCACGCCCCGGAACAGCCACGCCGCCGAACCGGCGCCTGTTAAGAAAGGCATCTTCGCCTCCCTGTTCGCGCCGTTCCGCAAACACGCCAAGCCAGCCGCACCCGAAGCGCCCACCGTAGCCGCTCGGGTTGATGAACCCGTCATGACGCTCACGGAAAAGGCTCCCGAAAAGCCGATCAAGCTGTCCAGCGTGGGCGAACCCATGCCCATCAGCAAAGCATCCCCCGAGGAAGTTCCAGCCCCCAGGCCGCGCCCTGAGCGCCCGAACCCGCTGGAAGAGCGCGCCAAGCATATGCCAGCCCAGCCAAGCGCCCCGACAAATGCCGCGGAATGGGTCGGGGAACCTATGCCTATCATCAAGAAGCAGGACGGCGAACAGGAACTGGCCAAGCTGGTTGAGGCTCCGCTCGCAATGCCCACGCAGGAAAAGGAAGCGGAAAAGCGGCCTGATTCCGAACACGCTTCCGCTCCGCAGCGTTCCGAAGCGGCCACTCCCTTAAATACCGTGCCCGATCTCAACCTCGATGAATGGGTAGGTGAACCCACGCCCATCATCAAGCCGCTGACCGTGTCGGCTCCGCTGCCGACTCCCAAGGAAACTCCGTTGACGCTGGAACCGGAACAAAAGGTTTCCCCCAAAAAGCGGGACAACGCCCCCTTGACGCTTGCTCCCACTGACGATGCGCCGCTGACCCTGACGGCCCAAACCGACAAGGCGGATGAACCGCTCATGCTCGGTACGCCGCTGCCGGACAAAAAAAGCAGCCTCTCCAACGACGTCCTGATGCTGGACGAACCGCTGGGCAATCAGCCGGAACTTTCGTTGGCCGGACTTGGGCTTGGGCCGCAAGCGGAAGTCATCAACCTGACCGAACCCGTCCGCAAACCCGCCCCGGCGCAGCCTGCGGAGAAGGACGCTCCCATTCCCGATCTGTTTGGGGAAGCCCGACCAGCCCCACTACCCGGCCCGCGTTCATTGCTGGATGAAGCGGCCTGTCTCGCGCCCTGCGAACAAGGTTCGCGCCCGACGGCAAACACGAACGAGCTGGCCATTGATGACATTGTGGAGCTCGGCGTACCGGTGGCTCCGGTTATCCAGCCGGCCACCGAAAAAGATATCGACCTCCCCGAACCTCAGGAGGCCCCCCTTCCTCCCGTCCTTCCCGCAGGAGACGGCGAAGCGGCCGCGCAGGAGCAGCCCGTTCCAGCCATTCCCGAAACACCGGAACAGGAACCTGCCCTTCCCACAGAGGACGGACAGAAAGCCCCGCACCAGGATGCTGAGCAGGAAAGCGAGGCCTCTGACGAAGCCATTCGTGCCTTGCTTACGGAACTGGATGAAGCTTTGGAGCGCGCCATCCAGGGCGAACAATCGGGCGACGCGCAGATGGTCTGCGAAGCCGCCGCCCATATCGGACGTCTGGCCGAAACCTACGATCTGCGCGTGCTGGACGATCCGGCCCGCTGCCTTGAAGAGGTTGCCTGCTCCGGCAATATGGACGAAATCGTGCAGCTCATGCCGGATCTGGTTTCCGCCATCAACCGGAACCGCGCCTCCTTTGAAGAAGCGGAGCGGGACGGATAAACAGCGCAACAACACATTCCAGAGCAGAGAGGCTTTGAAGGCGTAAGAAGCGTAGGGGAAGGGGACCTTTTCTGGAAAAGGTCCCCTTCCCCACCCCCCCAACGCGAGATCCATCCCTCCTTTTCCAAAGGCCTCCGTGCTTACCTGATCTCTGCCCGCAGTCTTTTCCAACACAGACTGCCATTGACAGGCCCCCCTTTTCCGGAGTTGGCTCTCGCACACTCCATTCCAGTCCCTATTCGCGGCGTTCCCGTGGATAGGGGCTTTGGCTAGGAATCACCACAACATCGGAAAGCCATCCCGCAAGGAGCCCGTCCTCACCAGAGGAGCTGCGCATCAGTCCGCAGAGCGCTCGGCGTGTCGCAGGATAGCCCCTTCCTTCCCGCCAGCCATAAAAAAAGCCCCCGCAAAACGGAGGCTTCCCAGCTCAACATGCCGGGAAAAGGTTTTCCCGGCGCACATCTTACCGGCCGTAGTTGGCGGTTCCCTTGAGTTCTTCTTCGATCTCGCGGCGGACGTCCTCGAGGTCGATGACGATGGGGTCCATCAGGGTGAAACCGCTCGGGTTCAGCCATTCCTCATCGTCGGCGTGCTTGTCGTTGTAGAACACGTTGTCAAGCACGCGGTAGCCCTTGGTGCCGAGGACGTTGTCCCAGTCCGTCACGACAAAGTTGAACTTGGACGCATCGAAATGGTCGATGTTTTCCCAAATCCAGCGGAATGTGCAGGTCTCGTTGTCATAGCCCAGAACGGCCAGGAACTGAGCCTTGCTGGAAAGGTACATACGCTGGCGCAGCGTGTACACGTTGCGGTACAGAAGATTGGCGTTGAACGAAACGTCCTCTCCATCCACCTGCAAACGGATCTCGGAAGACTCGTTGAGACGCATCCCGAACGTGCGCGTGTTGCCCCTGCGCCACCAGTTCATGTACTTCTGGCTGTAGATGTCGCGCCCGCCCTCACGCATACTCTCCGCCGTCTGGGGCGAGATGGGATGAAGCGCAAGGTCACAACTCAACCCGGTGATCTCGAAAACAACTTTCATGTCTCCTCCAGGGCCTGATGTCCGAAGCAAAAGGCGACCCGCTCAGTCGTTCCCTCTGCCCTTTCTCTGTGAAAAACGCCTTCATAAAAAAAGCTCCGATTCAGAATAACCGAATCGGAGCTTATGCGCAAAGCCTATTTGACGTCGATAACTTCAATGTCGAAGGTCAGGTCTTCTCCAGCCAACGGATGGTTGGCGTCAAGCACCACGACCTTGTCGTTCACTTCGACGATCTGCACTTCCATGTCGCCGTCATCGGTGGCGATCTGAAGCATCATGCCCACCTCGGGCTTGATGTCTTCGGGGACTTCGCTCACGGGCACTTCCATGAGGAGTTCTTCCAGATGCTCCCCATAAGCCTCATCGGCGGGAATGGTAACCGTGAAGCGGTCGCCCGCATTGTGTCCGAGCAGCGCATCCTCAAAACCGGGGATCAGGCTTCCGTCGCCAATGGTAAATTCCAGCGGCTCACGCTCTCTGGAAGAATCGAATACCTCTCCGTCGGAAAAAGTCCCTGTATAGTGCACGCGAACGGTGTTGCCGTCTTTGACTGCCATGAAAGGCTCCTTAATGTAGTTTGATGTTCTACCATGTCCCCAGAAAGGCGGAAAGTCAAATATCCTTTCGGGGGCACCCTGCCGCCCATCGGGCATGACAATCTTGTACATCCTTAACATACGAAAATACATTGTATTTTATCGTACATCCCTTCTTCTATTGACAGCACCGTGCAGCCTGTTACTTTTACCCCGTAATCTTTTGCCATTCAGAGGACAATCCATGTCAAACGTTCGCTCCGCCCAGACCGACAAGGTCCGCTTTTTTGGAAACACGACGCCGCAGGAACTCGCCGCCCAATACGGTACCCCTCTCTACGTCTACAATGAAGACGTGCTGCGCCAGCGTTGCCGGGAACTGCTCGGCCTTTCCAGCCTTCCGGGGTTTCATGTCAACTACTCCGCCAAAGCCAACACGAACCTCGCCCTCCTGCGCATCGTCCGTGAAGAAGGCTGCCACGCCGACGCCATGTCGCCCGGCGAACTGCATATCAACAAGCTGGCCGGGTTCACGCCCGACCGCCTCCTGTACGTCTGCAACAATGTTTCCACCGAAGAAATGAAGAACGCCGCGGACAACGACCTCATCGTCAGCGTGGATTCCCTGTCGCAGCTCGACCAGTACGGCAAGGTCAACCCCGGCGGCAAGGTGATGATCCGCATCAACCCCGGCATCGGGGCCGGGCATCACAAAAAGGTCATCACAGCCGGAAAGGAAACCAAGTTCGGCATCGATCCCATCTCACTGGATGAGGTCCGCGCCCTGCTCAAGAAGCACAGCCTGACGCTCGCCGGGGTGAACCAGCACATCGGTTCGCTGTTCATGGAGCCGGACAATTATCTCAACGCCATCGAATTCCTGTTGCACTTCGTCCAGTCGGATCTTGCCGATCTGCTCCCCGGCATTGAGATCATCGACTTCGGGGGCGGCCTCGGCATCCCCTACCGCAAGTATGAGGAAGAGCCCCGCCTTGATATGGCCGAACTCGGCCGCCGGCTTCACGCACTGCTGTCCGCATGGGTCGAGGAAACCGGCTACAAAGGCAAGTTCTTCATCGAGCCCGGCCGTTACGTCGTCGCGGAGTGCGGCGTGCTGCTCGGCACCGTGCACGCGACCAAGTTCAACGGCGAAAACCGTTACGTGGGTACCGACCTCGGTTTCAACGTGCTTGTGCGTCCCGCCATGTATGACTCGTTCCACGACATCGAGATTTTCCGCGACGGCGGCGAGCCTGATACCGACCTCGTCGAACAGAGCATCGTCGGCAACATCTGCGAAAGCGGCGACATCCTCGCCAAGAAGCGCATGTTGCCGCTCATCAAGGAGGGCGACATCGTCGCCGCGCTCGACGCAGGGGCCTACGGTTTCGTGATGTCTTCCAGCTACAACCAGCGCCCCCGCGCCGCCGAAGTGCTCATCACCAGCGACGGCACGCCCAAGCTTATCCGCCGCCGCGAGACACTAGACGATCTGACGCGGTGTTTTGTGGAAGAGTAAGATTGGAGGGGGGAGGGAACCTTTCTTCAGAAAGGT
>ENA-UESK01000357-UESK01000357.1-human-gut-metagenome-genome-assembly--contig:-NODE-357-length-22432-cov-5.417401_pt1 | contig 22432 bp, 17 predicted proteins | sample MGYA00243006_ERZ508007 | MGnify/ENA primary metagenome ERZ508007 (study PRJEB26167, sample SAMN06115452) | human gut metagenome | host: Homo sapiens | place: China:Jiangsu | collected 2015-08-21... | reverse complement strand
ATTCTTGCAGATACGAACATGACAGCAAAAGATGCAACGAAGATGTTAGACGAACTGGAAAATGTTGAGGGTGTTTCTTTTGCATTAGGATATAATTCCCTTGCAGGAACAACCATTCCGGACGAACTTGTTCCGGATGACTTAAAGGATATGTTAAAAGGTAATAAGCATCAGATGATTGCAATCGGTTCAGATTACAAGCTGGCATCCGATGAAATCAACAATCAGATTTCTACGATTGATGCGATTGCAAAGAAATATGACCAGAACTCCATGGTTATCGGTGAAGCACCGTGTACAAAGGATTTGATTACCATTACAGATAAAGATTTTAAGACCGTAAGTGCCGTATCTATTGTGGCAATCTTCATTATTATCTTCTGTGTATTTAAGTCCGTTTCATTGCCGATTATTCTGGTTGCGGCAATTGAATTTGCTATTTTTATTAACATGGGACTTCCGTATTACTTAGGAACAACACTTCCGTTTATCGCATCGGTTGTAATCGGTACGATTCAGTTAGGTGCAACGGTCGATTATGCAATTTTGATGACAACAAGATATAAGAAGGAACGTAATGAAGGCGCAGGAAAGAAGGAAGCCATTGCAACGGCTCTTTCAACCTCTATTCCGTCTATCATCGTAAGTGCCTTAGGCTTCTTTGCCGCAACATTCGGTGTTGGTGCTTACTCAAGCGTAGATATGGTTGCTTCTCTTTGTAAGTTAATGTCAAGAGGTGCGATTATCAGTATGTTTGTCGTTATCTTTGTATTACCGTCATTCTTCGTTGTATTTGATAAGGTTATCAGATACACAAGTATCGGATTCGGACAGAAAGATAAGAAAGAAAAAGCTAAAAATGTGGCTTATGCTTCAGCAGATACTTACAGTAAATAGTTCTGACGGCAGATGAGAAATGAGAATTAGATTGTAAAAGCCGGATTACGGCGGAAATGGAGAATTATATGATTAAGAAGAAATTATTCAAATATGGTTCAGTATTTATGTGTGCAGCATTAATGGCCTGCTCTTTCGCAGCCTGCGGAACAAATACATCATCAGCAGTTCAGAATGAAGTTGCTGCAAACGAACAGGATATAGACACAGAAACAATGATTGCAGATGTGCTGACAGCCCAGCTTTCTTCAGCACCAAAGGTTGCAACCGAAGCAAAGACCGATTCAAAGGAAGAAACAGTTTTCGTATTTACAAAAGCTGACGGACAGCAGGACCACGTTATCGTCAATGAAAAATTAAAGAATGTAACAGGAAAGTCTTCTATTACAGATGTTTCAAGCTTATCAAACATTACCAATTTAACAGGTGATGAAACAAGCACAACAAACGGAAACAACCTGACATGGGCAGCAGACGGCAACAGCATTACGTATCAGGGTACAACAACACAGACCGCACCTGTCAGCATGAAGGTAACTTACTATCTGGACGGCAAGGAAATTTCAGCAAGTGACCTTGCAGGAAAGAGCGGTAAAGTCACAATGCGTTTTGACTATACAAACAATGCGAAAAAGACCATTACCGTAAACGGAAAGACAAAGACGGTTTATGTTCCGTTTACAATGGTAACAGGCATGCTTCTTCCTTCCGATAACTTCTCAAATATCGAAGTAACAAACGGAAAGATTACAGAAGTCAACGACAGCAATGTTGTATTCGGTATTACAATGCCGGGCTTAAAAGACAGTCTGGATATGAAGTTTGACAATGAAAAACTGGATTTAGATGTTCCGGAATATTTTGAAGTCACAGCAGATGTAACAGATTTTGAACTGGATATGATGATGTCTATGGCAACCAGCAATTTCTTATCTGACCTTGAAACAGACGACCTGAATATTGACAATTTAAAGGATAAGGTCAATGAATTACAGGATGCGGCTGACCAGCTCACAGACGGTACCAACCAGCTTGCAGATGCAACACCGCAGCTTGTAGACGGAAGCAAGGCACTGGCAGACGGTACACAGCAGTTAAATGACCAGGTTCCGACATTAACAGACGGTGTATCCCAGTTAGACAACGGCGCAGGCCAGCTTTCAGACGGACTTGGAACCGTGGTAAGTTCTATGCCGACATTAACTTCCGGTATTTCACAGTTATATGACGGTTCCGGCAAATTATTTGACGGCGCCAATACATTAAATACCGGTGTAAACCAGTTAAAGGCAGGTACATCTCAGCTTGCAGATGAAACAAACGGACTTCCGGCATTACAGGCAGGTATCAGCCAGTATACAGCAGGTGTTGCAAGCGCGGCAGACGGCTCTGATGCACTTGCAAGCGGTTCCGCACAGGTTGCAGACGGACTGGCACAGTTACAGGCACAGCTTTCAGGTGAAAACGGACTGATGGACGGTATGGTAAAATTAGCAGACGGTTCTGCACAGGTCAGCAACGGACTGGCACAGTTATCTGACGGACTGACAGCTTCTATCAGTGAGTATGAAAGCAATAAGACAAAGTTAAAGACAAGCGCGCAGGCACTTGAAGCAGCTGGAGCACAGTTAAACGGTACACTCTCAGCATTAGGAAATGACAACCTGATTATCCAGCCTGCTACAGATATGTATTCAGAAAGCGGACTGACAACGGCAGCTCAGACAGCACTTGCCAATAAATATATGGATGCATATTCATTTGTAACAGCAAATGCTTCTAATCCGGTTGTAACAGCTTTAAATGCCGGTATTGCGGCAAACGCACAGCTTGCGGCAGCAGGTATTACCGATTTAGCTTCTATTTATAAGAATGAAATGGTCATCCTTGTCAATACAGCAGCAAACGAAAGTGCCGGTAAGGTAGAAAATACCGTAAACAGCAGCGTGGCACAGCTTGCCGCAGGCGCAGCACAGGTTAACGCAGGTTTACAGAGTGCCGTTGCAAAGAAGGATACATTAGAAACAGCACTTGGACAGCTTGTAGCGGGAAGCAGCAGTGTTTCTTCAGGAAGCGCCCAGTTAAACAGCGGACTTTCACAGTTAAAGAGTAACAACGATACGTTAAACGGCGGTATTGCAAATGCTGTATCCGGTGCAAAGCAGCTTGATGCAGGTGCATCACAGCTTACAGCAGCATCCGGTGTTCCGGCACTCGTATCCGGCACATCTGATTTAAAGAACGGTATCGGTCAGCTCTCTGAGAGCAGCCCGGCACTTGTAACAGGCATCAATGCTCTTGATGATGGTGCAAAGCAGTTAAAGATTGGTACAGCACAGTTATTACAGGGAGCAGGTGCATTAGCAAGCGGTGTAACCCAGTTAAATGACGGCGCACACGAATTAAGCGACGGTGCAGAACAGTTAAATGACGGTGTGGTTGAATTAAACAACGGTATGATTCAGTTCAACGAAGAAGGAATCAGCCAGATTACTTCTCTTGTAGGCAGTGATGCAGACGATGCAATTGATACAATTAAGAAGGTTATCAACCTTGGAAAAGATTATCAGTCCTTTGCAGGAAAGGCAGATGACATGGACGGTTCTGTAACATTTATCTACAAGACAGAAGGCGTTACAAAGTAATTTGAAATATATCTTAATAAAATAAATCAGAATCCGCCGGTGGGAATGACCGGCGGATTCTTTGTTGCGTTTTAGCATTGAGATATTGTTATGAAAATGGTAGAATTACAACGGAAAAGGAATTTGAACAGGCTGTTGAAATGCTGTAAAGGGGTGATTCTATGATAAATAACACACTTGCAAAGAAACGGATTATAGCCGCAGTGGCAGTGACCGTAGTTTTGATTGCGGCGATAGTGGCAGTGCCGGTAATACGGCGTGAAATTTGTTATGGGACAGTTGTGGGCGAATGTGACAATCAGGAACTGGTTGAGCGCTGGCAGCAGTATGGAGAAGCTTATGCGATAGGTGCAAATAAAGACGGAATGCCTATTTTTAAAGACAGAGAGGCAGCGATGAAGCAGGCAAAGAAGGATTACGGGCTGGGATTTGAGTATTTAAGGGAATACCGGAATTTTCCAAAAATATCAGATAATCCAAAGGTCTGCCAACAGTATAAAATGTTAGGCTGGCAGACTGTACCGCCGATGACGGTGGAAAATTATGAGGAAATCGGAAGACAGTGTGGTATGGTATCTAGATTTCTGGATATTTACTGCAACAGCTTTGGGGAGGATGGATAGTATACCGGCTGAAATACAAGGAAATGAGGAATATACAGATGAAAATGAAAAAAACAACGTTTATTACGCAGGGCGCGGTCATTGCGGCAATTTATGTCGTGCTGGTATTTGTCTTTGACTACTGGAGCTTTGGTCCGATACAGTTCAGGGTTGCGGAAGCACTTACAATTCTTCCGGTATTTACACCGGCGGCAGTGCCGGGGCTTTTTATCGGCTGTCTGATTGCCAATATTACGGGTGGTGCGGTTATCTGGGATATTGTCTTTGGCAGTCTTGCAACACTGATCGGTGCAGTTGGAACCTATATGCTGCGCAAACACCCGTGGGCAGCGCCACTGCCGCCGATACTTGCAAACACTGTTATCGTGCCGTTTGTATTAAAATATGCGTATGGTACAGAAGGCATGCTGTGGTATTTTATGCTGACCGTGGGACTTGGGGAAGTGATTGTCTGCGGTGTATTAGGCAGTCTGCTCAGAGTGGCATTAAAGAAGTACCGCAATACACTCTTTCATGAATAAAAAAAGCTGCGTTTATAAGACGCAGCTTTTTAATGTTTATCTGTCCACTGTCCGAAAAATGTTTCCAGACGGTTAAAGGTCTTATTTAACACAACGGCTTCATCTTCGCTTAAATCCTGCATAATGCTATCAATCATACTCTTATGGAATTTCATGTGATGATGATATGCGGCAATTCCTTTTTCGGTCAGCGAAGCGTATACGATACGGCGGTCGCGGTCACTGCGGTTGCGGACAACGTAGCCTTTGCGGACCAGTCCGTTGATACCGGTTGTCAGTGTGCCCATTGTGACACCGAGGGACTTTGAAATCATAGACATGGTACGAGGTTCTGCAATACCAATTGCTTCGATAATGTGCATATCCGTTACGGAAATATCTTTAAATTCTTCTGTAATTAATGCCTTTTCTTCGATATTTAAAATGTCGTTGAAAAGCTTTACCAAAATGGAATTGAGTGCTGCAAATGTATCCATATTATGTACCTCTTAAATCCTGTTCCGTGTGAAAATTTCGTAAGTTTATTATAGCTTACACGCAGATAATATGCAACAAAAATAGAAAATGAGGGGAAGCATGAAAAGGTATGCTGACACGGCGATGACAGCCGTTATCGGATTCTGCATTTTTGAGGGCATTACAGACGGCAGTGTGTCCGTAAATCCGCTGTTATGGGTTGTGCTTGGCAGATTGGCAGGCAGATAAAAGACGGCAAGATTTATGTTTGCATTTTAGTGCAATCCGTAGTATGATTATTTTGTAGTATTAGCGTTTATACGACTGTGAAAATACAGAGAAGGAGACAACATGAAATTTATAGCAATTGGAGAACTGATGTTAAGATTATCTCCGCCGAATTATGAAAAAATTGTTACAACACATGATTTTATCGTAAATTATGGCGGTGCGGAAGCAAATGTTGCAGTATCATTGGCAAATCTTGGCGTAGACAGTACATTTTTTACGGTACTTCCAAATACCGATTTAGGAAAGTCTACGATTAATTACTTAAAGGCAAATGATGTACATACAAAGCACATTATCAAGGCAGACGGAAGAATGGGTCTGTATTACCTTGAGGAAGGTGTTGCCGTAAGAGCTTCCCAGGTTATTTATGACAGAGGCAACTCCGCATTTGCAGAATATGATTATAGTGATGTTGACTTTGAAGATATATTAAAGGATTATGACTGGCTGCATTTAAGCGGTATTACACCGGCGCTTTCTTACAACTGCCGCCGTATGATTGATAAGGCGGTAAAGGTTGCAAAGAAGCTGGGATTGACAGTCAGCTTTGACCCGAATTTCAGAAGTACACTCTGGTCTTTTGGAACGGCAAGAGATGTATTAAGCAAGTATCTTCCATATGTAGATGTATTAATCGGTATTGAGCCGATTCATGTATACAATGAAGACGGAACAGATGTAAAAGACGGTCTGACCATGGACCCTTCATTTAAAGATATGGACAGGGTATTTAAGGCGATTGATAAGCAGTACCATATGAAGGCGATTGCAAGAACAGTCCGCTATGTCCATTCAGGAAGCAACAACTCCTTAAAGGCATTCTTCTATACCAATGGGGAGACTTACGAAAGCAAGACCATTAATTTCGATATCGTTGACCGTGTCGGCGGTGGCGATGCGTTCTCATCAGGTCTGATTTATGCGTTGATGGAAAATATGGATCCGGAAGATGTTGTCAATTTCGCAGTGGCTTCTTCCGTAATGAAACATTCTATCCGCGGCGATACGAATATTACAAGTGTTGCACAGATTAAGAGTCTGATGAACAATGCTTCCTTTGATGTACAGAGATAATTTTTAAAATAAAACAGACGGCAGGAGTATTTTCAGGCAGTAATCGTACTGGCTGTCGATGCTCCTGTTTTTGTTTTAATTCTTAGAAAGCAAAGAGCTGGGAAACAGCGTATTGTTCTTTATTATATGAAGAAAGCAGGAAAATGAAATGTTTGCACAGTTAAAAGAAAAGACGGTATGGACGGCGATTGTAAGATTGGGTGTATTCTTTTTTGTCTTTTTGGGGCTGGAGTATTTATTTGACAATCTCATGGCGGCAGTGACGGATTCCACCGGCGTTGTGCGGGCGCAAAGCTACGTGCTGGGGGTCAGTGCCATGGGATTTCTGGCATATGGAATGTTACCGGAGCGGATAAGAAATGCAGGACACCGCAGATACAGAGTGCTGTTAGAAGGGGCGGCGGGAGTGCTTTGCGCCGTTTCTATTATGATAATATGTCTGCATAAAAATTACAGTGTGCTGCTGTTAAGCGGCTGTCTTTTATTTTTTATGCTTGGCATGACAGGCAGTGCAGTCCATATGGATATGGCACTGCAAAAGCAGGCAGGAAAAGGACTTGCGGTGCCTGCGGGAATTGCTTATGCGCTTGGCATCTGCTTACAGTTTTTAGACCACCGGTTTTTAAAAGATAAAGTGACGGAAACGGCGGTATTTGTCATTGCGGCAGTGGGACTGCTTTTTTTTCATGAAAGGGCGGTACACCTGCGGGAAGATGAAAATATGCCGGCTGTTGAGGAAGAAAAGTTGAGCATGGATTCAAATGGAAAGAAAGACAGTGGTAGAGAGGTGTATGCGCAAGAGCGTATACAAGTCACAGAAAAGCGTGTCAGGGCATTTTTACTGGCGGCAATCGTATTTTTTATGACATTTATATTTGCGGAGCTGGATAATGCGGTCACGCTGGTTCATGCAGAGGGCAGTGCGGACGTCGGACAGTGGCCGCGACTTCTGCTTGCCGTGAGCGGACTTGCGGCAGGCATGCTGTATGACATTCGAGAATCGCGGTATATGCACATGGTGATGTACTGCGTGATGATGTTATCGACAATCTGTATGATGAGTATGATGCTTGGAATGCCGTTTATTGTGGGACTGGTTGTATTTTACCTGTCAGCGGGCTTTTTTTCCGTATATTTCACGGCGGGATTTATGGAAATAGCACCGGAAATGAAACACCCCGGCTGTTGGGCAGGCATGGGGCGTGCGGTGAATAATTTTTGTGCGCTGATTACGGTATTTATTACGACACGGTTTGAAATGGGAAACGGATATTATATGATGATTGCTGCCGTTGTGCTGTTTGTGGTAATCAGCATTCTGCTGTTCTTGTATCAAAGTCCGGTGAAAGAAAAGAAATCCGGGGAACAGGAAGAACAGCCGCTATCTGTGGGGAATACCGATGAAAATATTAGTGGAACGGCTGATGATACCGGCATTGATACGGAGCGTTGCCCGGATTCTGACGATTCATTTGCGGCATTTTGCGGGAAGTACGGGCTGACACAGCGGGAACGGGAGGTTTTGCAGGCACTTGTGACCTCGGATAAGCCTGCACAGGAGATTGCGCATGAGATTGGCATGTCGCGAGCGGCATTTTACCGCCATATTGCCAGCATAAATGAAAAAACGGGGACGAAAGCACGGGTGGGGCTGTTACAGTTCTATTATAATGATATCAATGGGAAATAATATTTTCGGCAGTCCATTCTTGACAAACGGATACAATATGATACATAATAAATTTGTATCATATTGTATCCGTTTTGCATTATCAATAGAAAGGATGATTGCCATGAATTTATCACAGATGCAGTATTATAAACAGCAGTACGGTTATTCGTATGACCGGCTGTCACAGCTTACGGGAATTCCCAAAGGCACGATTCAGAAGATATTCACAGGTGTTACAAAGTCGCCAAGATACGAAACGCTTCAGGCGCTGGAACGCGTGTTAAAGCCGGAAAATCCGTCCAAAGCCGCGGAAAGCACAAAGGGGCCGTATATGGAGTCTCGGCAGTTCGGGGTGGATGCTGGGGTAAATCAGGCGGACAGAGTTTGTGAAACGGCAGTACCGTATGGACAGAAGAAGCAGGGGGAATATACGCTTGAAGATTATTATGCACTGCCGGAGGATAAAAGATATGAACTGATTGACGGTGTCCTTTATGAAATGACAGCACCGACAACGGTGCATCAGATTATTGCATTGCAGATGTGTCATCAAATTGAAAGTTTTATAGATGAGCATGGCGGTAATTGTATGTCTTATATAGCGCCGGTCGATGTCCAGCTCGACTGTGATGATAAGACGATGGTGGAGCCGGATGTGATTATCCTGTGTGACAGAAGCAAGGATATTAACCGGTGTATTTACGGCGCACCGGATTTTGTGGCAGAGGTTTTGTCAAAGTCCACAAGAAGAAAGGATATTGGTGTTAAGACCTATAAATATGCCAACGCAGGCGTCCGTGAATACTGGATGATTGACCCGAAGGATATGAAAGTGATTGTCTATACATTTGCACAGAATGATGATGCGGAAGATACGGTCAGTATTTTCGGATTTCAGGATAAGATTCCTGTGGGAATCTATAACGGGGAACTTCAAATTGATTTTGCTAAAATCAGTAAAAGGTTGGAAACTGCTCATGGAGTTTAGTTTTTCATGTTGCGCCAATCTCAATTAATATCTAAAAACAGACTTTGGATTTTATTACCCAAAGTATGGTTTAATCTTTCAGTCGGTTTAACAGCATTTGATAATGCCGCTGTCCGATAATGCTCGGGAAGAATATAGAGTGAGAAAAGTCCTGCTGCAATCCGGTGATACATTCTTTTACCTCATTGGATGTCAAAGTCTTTTCTTCATAAGCTGCCATAAGGATTCCAATGGTTCCCATTATACAAATCCCCATTTGACTAGATACACTTCTGCCTTTTGCTTCATCCATTAATAGAATATCAGCTTTTAACTCATCGGTCAGAACAATGGCTTCACTCTCGCCGAGGTCAAGTCCCGTTGCTCTTTTTAAGATATTAACGGATTCGGGAACATTTACAGGTTTTATGGAAATGAATTTCTTTTGACGGATTTGTTCGGCTTCTAATTGAAAACGTTCATCAGCTGTCAGTTCGTTGAACACCGCCTGTGGAATAAATACTTCTCCAAACAATTTTTCTAACAAACCCAAACGATTGATTTTAAGAAGCGATATAAGCGGTGTTGTATCTGATACAACAATCATATGGCAGCCTCCTTCTTTTTTAACTGTCTGAAAGTATTCAGTTCATCGTCTAAGTCATCCATTGTCATATCAAAATAAGAATAGCCTAATGTATCATACAAATCAATCAGTTCTGATTTTCTAATACCAAGAATTTCAGCTGCACGACCATGAGATATCGTTTGATTTAATATATATGGGTATAGTAGTAACGCATTTCTGGTAAGTTCAGCTTCCGGATTCATTGTTATCAAATATTTTGCCATTCCTGTTGGAACGTTAATAGTTACAGATTCTGTAGTTACCATTATATCACGACCTTTCTCTATGCTTATATATCTTTGCTTTTAAAAATTCTATATTCTAAAAACAAGAATGTACTTTTTACATTTATTTCTTTATTATCATTATAGCCAGTATTTTCAATCTCTACAACTAAATTTTTTATAACCGAAGAATTAGCGTAAAATTCTTGACAAGAACCATAATCTCTTATAAAATGAACCTAAATGCTATGACGAAGACAGTAGGATATCTTTGAACGCAAAAGCGAGCCGGGAGGGTGAGAGCCGGTGCAAGTAGAATTTATCTGAACATCACTTCCAAGCATCCAAACTGAAAGCAGGAAACCTGTAAGTAAATGAGGACGGTAATCCCACCGTTACAGGGGACGCATATGCTGGTATGTCGTAATTGGTTTTGGATTTTGGATAGAACGAATGATTTTACCCTCCGCCGTATTACGGCGGAGGTTTTTTGTGTAATATTATACAAAAGGCACTACGTGCCGATAATGCGCACTCGCGCGAAGTTGCAGTATGCCGCAGACGACCGCGCTCGGCGCGGGAATGTGCAAAATCTCAAAAATCAGTAGTTTATAAATAGAAGTTATTTGCCGGAGGGCAGGAAAGGAAGTATCAATATGGTTTACGAAAAAGTATCACCGGATATGAAGTTCGTAGAAAGAGAAAAAGAAGTGGAAAAGTTCTGGAAGGATAATGACATTTTCAGAAAAAGTATAGACAACCGCAGAAAAGGTGAAGTGTACACATTTTATGACGGACCGCCTACTGCAAACGGAAAGCCGCATATCGGACACGTGCTGACACGTGTTATTAAGGATATGATTCCAAGATACCGTACAATGAAAGGCTATATGGTTCCTCGTAAGGCAGGATGGGATACACACGGACTTCCGGTAGAACTTGAAGTTGAAAAGATGTTAGGCTTAGACGGCAAGGAACAGATTGAAGAATATGGTCTGGAGCCGTTTATCAAGCACTGTAAGGAAAGTGTCTGGAAGTACAAGGGTATGTGGGAAGATTTCTCATCAACCGTTGGTTTCTGGGCAGATATGGAACATCCGTATGTTACCTATGATAATGACTTTATTGAATCAGAATGGTGGGCTTTAAAGCAGATCTGGGACAAGGGTCTGTTATACAAGGGCTTTAAGATTGTACCTTACTGCCCACGCTGCGGTACTCCGCTGTCTTCACACGAAGTAGCGCAGGGTTATAAGAATGTCAAGGAACGTTCCGCAGTCGTACGTTTCAAGGTAAAGGGAGAAGATGCGTATTTTCTTGCATGGACAACAACACCGTGGACACTTCCATCAAACGTTGCGCTTTGTGTTAATCCGGAAGAAACTTATGTCAAGGTAAAAGCGGCAGACGGTTATACCTATTATATGGCAGAAGCCCTGCTTGACAAGGTACTTGGTGGACTGGCTGTTAAGGCAGGTCAGACTGTGGCAGGCGTTCAGGCTGAAGAAGGTAAGGAACTCGGAAGTGGCGCAGGTGTTGACTACGAAGTTCTTGAAAAATATACAGGTAAAGATTTAGAATACAAGGAATACGAACCGTTATATGCATGTGCGGCTGAAGTTGCCGAAAAGCAGCATAAGAAGGGACATTTTGTAACCTGTGATACGTATGTTACGATGTCAGACGGTACCGGTATCGTTCATATCGCCCCTGCATTCGGTGAAGACGATGCCAAGGTCGGCAGAAAATATGACCTTCCGTTTGTACAGTTCGTAGACGGTAAGGGTGAATTGACAGAAGAAACACCATATGCCGGATTATTTGTAAAGAAGGCAGACCCGGAAGTATTAAAGGATTTAGACAAGGAAGGCAAGTTATTTGATGCGCCGAAGTTTGAACATGATTATCCGTTCTGCTGGAGATGTGATACACCGCTGATTTACTATGCAAGAGAATCATGGTTTATCAAGATGACAGAAGTAAAGGATGACTTAATCCGCAACAACAACACCATCAACTGGATTCCTGAAACAATCGGTAAGGGACGTTTCGGTGCATGGCTTGAAAATGTTCAGGACTGGGGTATTTCAAGAAACAGATACTGGGGTACGCCGCTCAATATCTGGCAGTGTGAAGACTGCGGAGAAATGATGTCTATCGGAAGCATTGAGGAATTAAAAGAAAAATCCGACAACTGCCCGGACGATATCGAATTACACAGACCGTATATTGATGCGGTAACCTGCAAGTGTCCGAAGTGCCAGGGTACGATGAAACGTGTGCCGGAAGTTATCGACTGCTGGTTTGACTCCGGTTCAATGCCGTTTGCACAGCACCACTATCCGTTTGAAAATAAGGAAATTTTTGAACAGCAGTTCCCGGCAAAATTTATTTCCGAAGCCGTAGACCAGACACGAGGCTGGTTCTACTCACTGCTTGCGATTTCAACGCTGCTGTTTAACAAAGCACCTTATGAAAATGTTATCGTTTTAGGACACGTTCAGGATGCAGACGGACAGAAGATGAGTAAGTCCAAGGGAAATGCCGTAGATCCGTTTGATGCGTTACAGACACACGGCGCAGATGCAATCCGCTGGTATTTCTATGAAAATTCCGCACCATGGCTGCCAAACCGTTTCCACGACAAGGCAGTAACGGAAGGTCAGAGAAAGTTCATGGGAACCATCTGGAATACGTATGCGTTCTTCGTATTGTATGCGAATATTGATAATTTTGATGCAACCAAATATACACTGGAATACGATAAGCTTCCGGTTATGGATAAGTGGATTCTTTCCAAGTTAAATACGGTTGTCAAAGAAGTGGACAACAATCTTGAAAATTATAAGATTACGGAAACAGCCAGAGTGTTGGAAGACTTTGTAGACGAGCTTTCTAACTGGTATGTAAGACGCTGCCGTGAACGTTTCTGGGCAAAGGGCATGGAACAGGATAAGATTAATGCATACATGACATTGTATACAACACTGGTTACGCTGTGTAAGACAGCCGCACCGATGATTCCGTTTATGACAGAAAGCATTTACAGAAATCTTGTATGCAGCATTGATAAAAATGCGCCAATCAGCGTTCATCTGTGTGACTTCCCGGAAGTGCATAAGGAATGGATTGACAAGCAGCTTGAAGACAACATGGAAGACGTATTAAATGCTGTTGTTATCGGACGTGCATGCCGTAACGCAACCAATATCAAGAACAGACAGCCAATCGGACAGATGTTCATTAAAGCGCCGTGGAAGCTGGATGATTTCTTTACCGATATTATCGCAGACGAATTAAATGTAAAGAAAGTTGAATACAAGGACGATGTCAGAGATTTCACTTCTTACACATTTAAGCCGCAGTTAAAGACACTCGGACCGAAGTACGGCAAGTTCTTAGGTGAAATCAGAAAGCAGCTTGGTGAACTTGACGGCAATGCCGCAATGGATGAGTTAAATAAGGTTGGATTTATCACCTTACAGGCAAACGGACAGGATATCCAGCTTGAAAAGGCAGATCTGTTAATTGAAATGACACAGCAGGAAGGCTTTGTGGCAAGCTCCGATAAGGGCATTACGGTTGTTATGGATACGAATTTAACACCGGAACTCTTAGAAGAAGGCTTTATCCGTGAAGTTATCAGCAAGATTCAGACCATGCGTAAGGATGCAGGATTTGAAGTAATGGATAAGATTCATGTAACGGTCAGCGGAAATGACAAGATTTCTGCACTGATTGACAGAAATGCAGCACAGATTACAAAGATTGTTCTGGCAGAAGACATTACAGAGGGAGAAGCAAAAGGCTTTACAAAAGAATGGAATATTAATGGTGAGCAGGTAACACTGGGCGTAGAGAGAATTTAGTGTAACACTGCACAGTACTGCAACGGACAAATTGCATCAGGTTATTTCAAAAATATGCCTGATGCAATTTGTGTTTTAAGCGTAAAGAAAGAATGGAGATGAATATGGAGTTTCTAAAAAAAGCGTATCATGCAGTGGCGGCAGTGCTGCTGATGCTGGTGACATCGTTGATTTACGGCGGCTATATACTGGAATGGAGAGGTAAAAGACCACTTTGTATCCTGATAGCGGCAATGGCAGTGACAGCAGTGCTGATTGCTCTGGTGTGCCGGTATCTGAAAAAATACGCAGGTCAGATTGCGGTTGTCTGTATTGTTCCGATGACATTCTGTCTGGCAACCGGACTTTATAAGCTGTATATGGTGGCAGCAGACAGCCGGAGTATTTTCTATCTGGTAATGATTTTTTTCGCTGCGGCTTATTTTATCACAGAATATCTGTTAAATCTGTGTATGGAAAATGCTTCGCTGCAAAATATACGACAATTTTTCAATACGCATAAGTGGGTACTGATTCTTATTTTTATTGCAGTTTTATGTCGTGTGCCGCTGCTTTCACAGCTTCCGCGCTGGGATTCGGGAGAATATTATTATCGGCTGATTCTCGGAACACATCATTTTGAATATACGGGTTTTAAAGAGTTCGTGGAAAATTATGCGCTGTGCGGACATCCGACACTGGGATTCTGTCTTGTATATCTGCCGGGAGAACTTGCTTTTTCGCAGGAAGTCATCGGTGTTACACTGACCAGCCTGATTCTGACGGCACTGGCGCTGTGGTGTGTGTACCGCATATTCTTAAAAATCCTGCCGCAGGTTACAGAAGGAAAAGCAGCGGTGTGTACATTTTTACTGTCATTTTCACCACTGTTTTTCGGTATGACCATGTATTTTAATCCGGACTATGCACTGGCGGTATTTTTTATATTTCTGTTATACAGCTATGTGTATGACAAGGCGGTTCTTGCGGCGTTTTTTTCGCTTCTGTGCTTTCAGACGAAAGAAACAGGACTGGTGCTGGTCGGCGGACTGGTGTTTGGCATTTTTATCCAGCATATTGCAGAAAAGAGAAGCCATGCCGTAAAAGCAATTTTTAAAGATGTAAAGTTATATGCAATTCTTGCAGTGACACTGTTACAGCTGTATTATACAAAGTTTATCGGTGGTATTGCAACGTGGACACAAAACGGAAATGAAGAACCAGGACTGCGCTGGGACAGCACAGGAGAGAATTGTCTGGGCTTTCAGCCGGCATTTGTGGCAGTTAAATTAAAACAACAGTTTTTGTTAAATTTCAATTGGATACTGACAGCCGGTATTGTCATTGCGGTTGCGTGGTGGTTTATTTTAAAAGTAAAAGGCAGGAAAAAAATTCAGGCATCGTGTAAAATCTGCGGCATCGCCGGAGCATTTGTTGCATTTTTATCGTTTTCATGTCTGTATATTACGGCATCGGTGGCAAGATATAATGTAGCGGGTGATGTTTTGCTGTATCTGATATTTTTTTATTGTATGGCGCTTTTTGCGGCAGAATTGCCGGAAAGCACATTTTTAAAGAAAAAATATGCAGGCATGGCAGTGACGGCAGTATTTGGCGTTTTACTTGCCGGAGAGTGCGTATTTACGATTGACCCGGTGACAAGAGGGTTGTTTTTAAAGCTGGATACCGGAAATACAACGCTTTGTTTTACGGGAAAGGTCAGCGATATCAACAGCATTTATTACGGGGATTACCTCATTTATAATACGCAGTATACGTATATTGACAAGGCATATGATAAAGTGCTTGCAGATGTGGATTACCACCCGGATACAACGGATATTTATATCCCGGACAGCAACGGTTCATTTATCTGCGGCAATCTTCCGTTTTATTACTTAAACTGGGATGAAAAAACGAAAAAGAGAGTTTTTTATGAGAATGAAAATACACAGGAAATGGAATTCTATAATGAAGTAAAATATTTTTCTTCCAAAATGGTATCAGAGGGAAAGGATAAGGCGGTACTGATTGTAAACCCGTACATGATAAATGTCCATGAGGAGGAGCATCTGGCAAAGCTTGCGCCGTATTATGAAATCGGCGAGCGTAAAGAAGTAAAACTGTTGCAGGGCAGTATTGTGTACTACGAACTGACAAGAAAATAAGATGGAATTCATAGGAAAGCAAAAAAGATACTGATGTTGCATAAATCTGGTTCGCAGTGTATAATTATTGGTATATTATTACTTTCTTAAAGAAAAGACAGAAACTTTTTGTGAGCGGAGGGACGCAGATGGTTAGAACAAATACTTTTAACAAAGAGGAATTTAAAAAGGATATCAAGGATAATTGTAAGCTTCTGTATCGTAAGAATATCGATGAATGTGATGATCAGCAGAAGTTTCAGGCAGTTGCGTATTCTGTGAAGAATATTATCATTGATAAATGGATTGCAACCCACAAGGAATATGAAAAGCAGGATGTTAAAATTGTCTGCTATATGTCTATGGAATTTCTGATGGGCCGTGCGCTCGGCAACAACATGATTAACCTTATGGCATACGATGAGATTAAAGAAGTGCTTGCAGAGCTTGGCATTGATATTAATGTGATTGAAGATCAGGAACCGGATGCAGCACTTGGTAACGGTGGTCTGGGACGTCTTGCAGCGTGCTTTTTGGATTCTTTAGCGACACTGGAATATCCGGCATACGGCTGTGGCATCCGTTACAGATACGGTATGTTTAAGCAGGAGATTAAGGACGGCTATCAGATTGAAGTGCCGGATAACTGGTTAAAAGACGGTAATCCATTTGAAATTAAGCGTGACGAATATCGTTATGAAGTAAAATTCGGCGGCTATGTACGTTCTTACCGTGATGAAAAGACCGGCAGAGATATGTTTGTACAGGAAGATTACCGTTCTGTCATTGCAGTACCGTATGACCTTCCGGTAGTCGGCTACGGCAACAATACCGTGAATACATTAAGAATCTGGGATGCAGAGCCGGTCAATACCTTTAATCTGAACTCTTTTGATAAGGGTGATTACCAGAAGGCGATTGAGGAAGAAAACCTTGCAAAGAATATTGTCGAAGTGCTTTATCCGAATGATAACCATTATGCAGGTAAGGAGCTGCGTTTAAAACAGCAGTATTTCTTCGTGTCAGCCAGCGTCCAGAGAGCGGTAGACCAGTATAAGAAGCACCACGACGACTGCAGAAAGCTTTATGAAAAAGTTACATTCCAGTTAAATGATACCCACCCGACCGTTGCGGTTGCGGAACTGATGCGTATCCTTATGGATGAAGAAGGCTTAGAGTGGGATGAAGCATGGGACGTAACGACAAAGACCGTTGCATATACCAACCATACGATTATGTCAGAAGCGCTTGAAAAATGGCCGTTAGAGCTGTTCTCAAGACTGCTTCCTAGAATTTATCAGATTGTTGAAGAAATCAACAGAAGATTTGTTGAAGAAATCAAGGCAAAATATCCGGGCGACCAGGAAAAAATCCGCAAGATGGCAATCATTTATGACGGACAGGTCAAAATGGCACACCTTGCAATCTGCGCAGGCTACTCTGTAAACGGTGTTGCTAAGCTCCATACAGAGATTCTTGAAAAGCAGGAATTAAAGGATTTCTATGAAATGATGCCGCAGAAGTTTAACAATAAGACCAACGGTATTACACAGAGAAGATTTCTCTTACACGGCAATCCGTTGTTATCCGCATGGATTACGGATAAGATTGGCGATGCATGGGTAACAGACCTGCCGCAGTTAAAGAAGCTGCTTCCGTATGTGGATGATGAAAAGGCACAGCAGGAATTTATGCAGATTAAGAGAAAGAACAAGGTCCGTCTGGCAAAATATATCAAAGAGCATAACGGCATTGATGTAGACCCGGATTCCATCTTTGACGTACAGGTAAAGCGTCTGCATGAATACAAGCGCCAGCTGCTGAATATTCTGCATGTAATGTATCTGTATAATGAATTAAAGAAAAATCCGGATATGGATATGACACCGAGAACATTTATTTTCGGCGCAAAGGCAGCCGCCGGATACAGGATTGCGAAGCTTACGATTAAGTTGATTAACAATGTGGCAGATGTGATTAACAACGATGCTTCCATCAACGGAAAGATTAAGGTTGTATTTATTGAAAACTACCGTGTATCCAATGGTGAAATCATCTTTGCGGCAGCCGATGTCAGCGAGCAGATTTCAACGGCTTCTAAGGAGGCTTCCGGTACGGGTAACATGAAGTTTATGTTAAACGGTGCGATGACACTCGGAACAATGGACGGTGCCAATGTTGAAATCGTTCAGGAAGTCGGCATTGAAAATGCAGTGATTTTTGGTCTGAGTTCAGATGAAGTTATCCGCTATGAGAATGAAGGCGGCTATGACCCGATGGAAATCTTTAACAATGATCAGGCGGTCCGTGAGATTTTAACAGAGCTGATTAACGGTAAATATTCACCGGAAGACCCTGAGATGTTCCGTGATATTTACAATTCACTGCTGAGTAACCAGGGCGGAAGACGTGCAGATACGTACTTTATCTTAAAAGATTTCCGTTCTTATACAGAAGCACAGAAACAGATTGATGCCCGTTATAAGAACAGCGCAGGCTGGGCGAAATCCGTGATGTTAAATGTTGCCAATGCAGGTAAGTTCTCATCCGACAGAACGATTGAAGAATATGTATCTGATATCTGGAAGTTAAAGAAAGTCCACGTTCCGATGAACTAAATGGAAGTGTTGATAAATCATGCAGGTCAGTGACCGGATATAAAAATGATTATAAACGGAATTGTGCAGGCAGTCCGGAAAAGTAAATCTTTCCCGGCTGTCTGTACATTTTTTTTTGATTTCTTTCATAAACTGTTATAGCAGACCTTAAAAGGTTTACGGAAAGAGATGGAAAACGCGATGAACCGGACAAGAATTTTTTTAAGAAATAAAGCTGCCGTACTGACAGCAGTGATTCTCATAGACCTGCTTGTGCCGTATGCCGTAACAGCCACCGTGACAGGCAGAATTGAGCAGAATGTGTCGGAAAGCATAATACAGGGCAGGAAAGTCATTATACAGTATAAAAATGCCACGCAGGCGGTGGATTTGAATCAGTTTATTGTGATGGTGCTTGCGGCACGGTTTGACAAATCGCAGGAAATTGAAGTATTAAAAGCGGAAAGTGTCATGGTGCGTACCGATATTTACCGGGTGATGGGAGCGGCGATGCAGGCGGACAGTACAAGCCTTGGTCTGGAATTTTTCACCGAAAAGCAGATGAAGGCATCATGGCAGGAAAATTATGAAAGTAATTATGCGTTGATTGCAGACTGTGTGGCATCAACCGGCAGCAGTGTTTTGATGTATCAGAATACATATATTGAGGCAAAATATACAGCAGTCAGTGCCGGAAAGACGTTGTCCGGGAGTGAGATTTCAGAAGAAAAATATGCATATCTTGCGGCGGTGGACTGCCCGGAGGATATTAAAAGCACAGATTATTTAAGAGTAGAAACATTTACATATAAAGACTTTGTCAAAAAGATAAAAAGCGGCTATGAGCAGGCAGGGCTGCATGAAGAAGCGCCGTTTCAGGATATTCAGATTGTGTCGAAAACCGACAGCGGTTATGTGACCAAAATACAGGCAGGCAATGTCATTATGAGCGGAACGGAATTTGCAAAAATTCTGGGTTTATCGTCTGCGGCAATGACGATTGAAAACAGTAACGGCAAGATTAAAATTACGACAAAAGGCTTAGGTGATGGTATGGGTGTAAGCCTTTATACCGCAGATTTTATGGCAAAACAAGGCAGTTCTTACGAGCAGATTTTAAAGGTATTTTACAGTGGAATTACCATTGTTTCACAGTAATCAGACGTATAGTTTGATGAAAACTGGCAATCATATTAACATCAAAGGTCAGTCAGATATCTGGCGGAAAAAGGAATGGAGGTTCATATGAAAGACAGTGGATTCAAACTGAATAAAGAAAAAGTCTTTGGCACAATCATATCATTTGCTATTATTCTGACACTTGGATACGGAATTTATTCGGTGGCGGTCAATTCCGGACGAAAAGAAAATCAGGAAAATATCGTCAACTTAAATGAATCTGGACAGGATAATGTAGCACTTCGGACAGAAGATGTAACACAGGAATATTCTGACATTTTACAGGTGCCGGAAAAGACAGACGGCAGTGATGATGCAGAAGCTGCCAATGCCGGTGCAAAGGCAGAAGGACTTTCTGCCGCGCAGGAAAATATCACAACCGGTAAGGAAGCACAAGGAACAGACACGGCAGAGGAATCGCAGGAATCACAGGCGGCAAAGACTTCTGCCAAGGCAAATCCGGCTGCGGCGTACTCTTTTGATGAAAGTGATACGCTGATGTGGCCAGTAACCGGCGATATTGTTTTAAAATACAGCATGGATACGACCATTTATTTTAAAACACTTGGAATGTATAAATGTAATCCGGCAGTCAGCATTGCGGCAGAAGCGGGAACCAATGTCGGTGTGGCAGCAGACGGCGTTGTGGAATCCGTAACTTACAGTGAAGAAACGGGAAATACCGTGGCAGTAGCAATCGGTGACGGTTATGTGACAACGTATGGACTGATAGATAATGTGGTGGTAAAAAAAGGCGACACGGTTGTGGCAGGACAGCTTTTGGGAACGGTATCAGACCCGACAGCATATTATGTAGAAGAAGGCCCGAATCTGTATTTTATGCTGACAAAGGACGGCGAACCGGTAGACCCGGCGGCGTATTTTGAAGACTAGTATGCAAAGGATAAGAAAATAAAGCGCCTTTAAAATTCACACAAAAAGCAAAGCAATAAAATCAGCCATATGGCAGGAATGGAATTTAAGTGGGTAGATAAAGGTACGCGGGCGCTTGTATTATAGATTGTGGGAGGTTTCAGACATAACAGTCGGAAGCCTCCTTTTATTACGCGGTCTGTACGGGAAAGCGGATTTGTAAAAAGACAGACGGAATATGTAGCGTGGGACTTGTAAAAGGGGATTGCGGGCGGGTATAATAAAACGAAAAGAAAAGGAACATGGATAATAAATCAATAAGAAACTTAAAGGAGAAAGCATAATGAAAAATAAAAGTGTACCGGGGTACAAGCATGTATTCGCGTGGATGATTGCGGTATTTGCAATGGTGATTCCGTGGATTTCGTATTTAAGAATCTGGAAACTGACAGATGCGCAGGCAGATGTCTTTGAAAATTACAATGGATATGTGTTTGATTTCTTTTTGTATTACAGGGAAGTCCTGCTTGTGGTTATGGCAGTCGTCCTGCTGGCAGTGATGATTGGTGAAAAATTAAATGATTATGGCTGGTGGTATATCAGAAACGGTGCATTGGATTTGACGTACAATGGACCGGCAGATAACCAGTATGGAACATGGAATGTTGTAAACGGACATGTAGAGGTTTAAAGCTGAAATAAAATTCAGATAAACAGCGGAATAAAATAAAAAGAATGATATACGGAAATTATGAGAATTCTCAAAAAACGTATATCATTCTTTTTTGTTTTAAGCCAGCGGAAGAACCGCAACATATTCAAACATCATAATAAAATGGCAGATGCTGCCTGCCATAACAAATAGATGAAAAATTTCGTGTGAACCGAAGTATTTGTGATGTGCGTTAAAAATGGGAAGCTTTAATGCGTAAATAATACCGCCCACCGTATAAATAATACCGCCCGCAAGCAGCCAGTTAAATGCGGCAGCAGGCAGGGAATTTAAAATCTGTGTAAATGCAAGGACACAGACCCAGCCCATGGCAATGTATAACACAGAAGAAACCCATTTCGGACATGTAACCCAGCAAAGCTTAAAAATAATGCCGAGAATCGCAATGCTCCAGACCAGTGCCAGCAGCATAAGCCCTGTGCGGCCATGCAGGACAATCAGGCAGATTGGCGTATAAGAACCGGCAATCAGTACAAAAATCATGCAGTGGTCGAGTTTCTTTAAAATTTTATTCGTGCGTTCAGACAAATCAAAAGTGTGATAAGTTGTGCTTGCCGCATACAGCAGAATCATGCTCACAATAAAAATACTTAAAGAAATGACATGAACGGTATCCGGAGCGCGCATGGCACGCAGAATCAGCGGTGTTGCGGCAAACATTGCCATCAGCATACCGATAAAATGAGTAATGGCACTTCCGGGGTCTTTTAATTTAAAATGTTTCATAATTTCCTCCAATCTCCGAGTACACTGTATTTCCATTATTTTAATGGATTTTTCGTGTTCGGCATGTCCTGATATTTTTATGTTTTGACATATACATTATAAAATATTATATGCACTGGTATTTAAAATAATCACATGTAGTATTGAATACTACATGTCGATGTAATGATAATACATCAGCGCTTTTTAAAATGCAATCCTTTTTTTCAAAAATTTCAAAAATCCGGTTCGGATTTTAAGATTGTCTTATTGATACAGAAAAAACGCGCAAAACCGCCCATAAATTCCCTTAATTTTATTAAACAATAACCGGTACCTCTATAGTAGGATG
>ENA-UESK01000332-UESK01000332.1-human-gut-metagenome-genome-assembly--contig:-NODE-332-length-23434-cov-6.660059_pt1 | contig 23434 bp, 16 predicted proteins | sample MGYA00243006_ERZ508007 | MGnify/ENA primary metagenome ERZ508007 (study PRJEB26167, sample SAMN06115452) | human gut metagenome | host: Homo sapiens | place: China:Jiangsu | collected 2015-08-21... | reverse complement strand
CGCCACCCAAATAAGAACAAATGCCAATATCTGGGCAATAACGGTCGATGTTCCCAAAACAGGAGCAAGCTTTTCGGAAACGGCTTTTTCATTTTGTGAAAGCACGGGGTTGCCGACGGGCATCGTGCAGGATTAAAAAAATTTAGGTTTCGGAGGTAATGTCTGATGGCATATGTAGATGAAGTAATCAAGGAAGTATCTGAAAAAAACAGTAATGAGCCGGAGTTTATCCAGGCAGTGACAGAAGTATTGGAATCTTTAAGACCGGTTGTAGAAGCAGATGACCGTTATGAAAAAAATGCGATTTTAGAGCGTATGTGTGAGCCGGAACGAATCGTTTCCTTTCGCGTACCGTGGGTGGACGATGCAGGAAAGGTTCAGGTAAACAGAGGCTTCCGCGCACAGTTTAACAGTGCAATCGGTCCGTACAAGGGCGGAATCAGACTTCATCCCAGTGTCAATCAGAGTATTATCAAATTTTTAGGTTTTGAACAGACTTTTAAAAATTCACTGACAGGACTGCCAATCGGCGGCGGCAAGGGCGGCAGTGATTTCAATCCAAAGGGGAAATCAGACGGCGAGATTATGCGGTTCTGTCAGTCCTTTATGACAGAGCTTTACAGATACATCGGACCGGATACGGACTGTCCGGCAGGCGACATCGGCTGCGGTTCCAAAGAAATCGGTTATATGTTCGGTATGTATAAAAGAATTGTCGGCGGTTATAAAAACGGTGCGTTATCCGGCAAGGGCATTCCTTACGGCGGCAGTCTTGGAAGAAATGAAGCAACCGGTTATGGCGCTGTTTACTTTACGGAAGAATTATTTGAATCTGTCGGAAAGAAGCTTGCCGGTACAACATTTGCATTATCGGGCTTCGGCAATGTGTCATGGGGTGTTGCAAAGAAATTAAATGAACTGGGCGCAAAAGTCGTTTCTATTTCAGGACCGGACGGATACATTTATGATAAAGACGGCATCAGCGGGGAAAAAGTGGATTATATGGTAGAAATGAGAGGTTCCCTGCGTGACCGTTGTGAAGATTATGCCGACAGATTCGGTGTGGAATTCCATGCCGGCGAGAAACCGTGGGGACGTGTAAAGGCAGATGTGTATATGCCTTGTGCAACACAGAACGAAATCGGATTGGAAGATGCAAAGCGCATGATAGAGGAGGGTACATCAAAGCTTTTAATCGAAGTTGCCAACATGCCGACCAAAGCAGAAGCCGTTGAAGAACTGCAAAAAGCAGGATTTATGATTGCACCGTCAAAGGCAGTCAATGCAGGCGGTGTTGCCGTATCTGCCCTTGAAATGAGCCAGAATGCCATGAAGCTTTCATGGACGGAAGAAGAGGTTGATGAAAAGTTAAAAAAGATTATGAAAAATATTTTTAACAACATCGACAGTGCGGCAAAGAAATACGGCATGGACGGAAACCTCATTGCAGGCGCGAATATTGCAGGATTTTTAAAAGTTGCGGAAGCCATGCTTGACGAGGGTATTTTCTAAAAAAGACTTTTAAAAACCGGAAATCGTCGAAAATCATAAAATACACAGGGAGAATTCAGATGAAGGCAGATTACTTGGAATTTAAGGATAAATGCATACAAATGCTTACCGAAATTGATTTTTTAAATCAGGTGCAGATGACAAAGAAAGAAATTTTATCGGTTCTTGCAGGCTGTCGTTTAGAAGAAGCATATGATGCACTTTTAATCCGTTCGGAACAGGTATGCTGCCGGGACACACCTTTGCAGAGGCAACCGGCTCGTTAAAAAACCAGACAAAAAATGCAATGCACAGAAACCTTTCATTAAAAGAAGCTTTTTTTGCAAATGCAGGAGAGGCGGTCTGTCATGCACTGGAATACGCAGACGGGCGTACTCCGGCACACACAGACCGACCGGCACGCCTGCTGTGCATTTATGCGGGCAATAAACAAAAGAGCAATACCTGTTTATTCTGGAAGCTGGTACGCAAGTTCCTTCCCGAAGATAAAATTGTAATCCGTGAAATCAATCTAAGAAACGGGGAAGTTGCAGACTGTCTTGGCTGTCCGTTTGAGGTCTGCCTGCATTACAGTGAAAAGGGTTCATGTTTTTACGGCGGTGTCATGGTGGAACAGGTCTATCCGGCACTGCTTGAAAGTGATGCGCTCATGATACTCAGTCCAAATTACAACGACTCGGTCAGCGCAAATATTATGGCATTTATCAACCGTCTGACCGCATTGTACCGGAAGGTCGATTTTAAGGACAAGCTGCTGTTTTCCATTGTTGTATCCGGCTACAGCGGTTCTGATATCTTAGCGGAGCAGCTGATTAGCTCCCTTCATTTTAACAAAGGCTTTGCGCTTCCTGCCCATGCAATCCGGATGCTCACGGCAAATGACCCAGGAGGGATTTTGTCCTGTAAGGATATTGAAAAGGAAGCCGCCGTCTATGCAGAACGTATTAAAAAAAATTTATATACATTTAATAAAAACTGATGTATAATAAAATGTACGATTCAAAAATCACCTATATATTACTTATGTAAAAATGCTTTTACAAAAGGAGTAAGACAATGAATATTAAAAGAAATATTTTGCTGAATGCCGGACCGTCTACAACGACCGATACGGTAAAAATGGCACAGGTTGTACCGGATATCTGTCCGCGTGAAAAAGAATTTGCTTCTATGATGAAGGATTTACGCGCAGATTTATTAAAGACGGTACATGCAGACCCACAGCAGTATACATCAGTTTTATTCTGTGGTTCAGGTACATTAAACATTGATGTGTGTTTGAATTCACTGCTTCCGGCAGATAAAAAGGTGCTGGTAGTCAACAACGGCGCATATAGCACCCGTGCCGTGGAAATTTGTGAATATTACGGACTGCCGCATATCAATCTGCAGTTCCCGGTACTGGAACGTCCTGATTTGGATGTGGTACGAAAGACACTGGAAGAAAATCCGGACATTGCGCTGGTATACACCACACACAATGAAACAGGAACTGGTATTTTAAATCCAATCCGTGAAATCGGTGCATTGGCACACGAATTCGGTGCGGTATTTATCGTTGATACGACCTCCACACTGGCAATGCGCCCGATTGATGTGCAGAAAGACAATATCGATTTCTGTATGGCATCGGCACAAAAGGGACTGATGGCGATGACAGGTCTTTCCTTTATAATAGGAAGAAAAGACATTATCGAAGCTTCAAAAGACTATCCGAAGCGTTCGTATTACTGTAATCTGTATTTACAGTACCATTTCTTTGAAAAAACAGGAGAAATGCATTTTACACCGCCGGTACAGACAATTTATGCAACAATACAGGCATTAAAAGAGTATTTTGCGGAAGGCGAAGAAGCTAAGTGGGCAAGACATACCCGCGTCTTTAATGCAATCCACAAAGGACTGGACGAGCTGGGCTTTAAAGATGCCGTTAAGAGAGAATGGCAGGCAGGTCTTGTAGTATCGCCGATTTATCCGGATGACCCGAACTGGGATTTTGAGAAGGTTCATGATTACTGTTATGAGCGTGGATATACGATTTATCCGGGTAAGATTTCTACAACGAACACCTTCCGTCTGTGCGCTTTAGGTGCGATTGACGAGGACGACATCACGGCATTTTTCAAGGTATTCCGTGAGGCACTGGAACATTACAATATTGCGATTCCGGTTGTGTATAATGATTAATAGAAAGAAAGAGGAAAACAGATGAAAAAAGTATACGCATGTTTTTGTACCGATGTGATTCATGAGGGACATTTAAACATTATCAACAAAGCAAAAGAATATGGCGAACTGGTTGTCGGTATTTTAAGTGATGAGGCAATGATCCGCTACAACCGTTTTCCGACAATCGGTTTTGAAGAAAGAGTGGCATTGTTTAAGAATCTGGAAGGTGTCAGTGAAGTCGTAATCCAGCATGATATTATGTATGATAAGATTATTGAAGAAGTAAAGCCGGATTATGTCATTCACGGTGACAACTGGAAAGAAGGTCCGGAAGCGGCAATCCGTGCCAATGTCATTGAAGTATTAGAAAAGAACGGCGGCGAATTAATCGAAGTGCCGTATACTTATAATGAAAATGTAAAGCGTGTTGATGACCGTTTAAAAGAAAAACTGGCGATGCCGGAATTCAGAAGAAAACGTTTAAGACAGCTCATTAAAATGCGTCCGATTGTAAAGACGATTGAAGTACACAGCGGTTTAACCGGTCTGATTGCGGAAAAGACAGTTGTGGAAAATGATGGTGAATTTGACCAGTTTGATGCAATGTGGATTAGTTCCCTCTGCGATTCAACTGCGAAAGGAAAGCCGGATATTGAACTGGTAGACATGACTTCAAGATGCAGAACAATCGATGATGTCATGGAAGTTACAACAAAGCCGATTATTTTTGACGGAGATACAGGCGGACTGACAGAGCATTTTGTATATCTTGTGCGCACACTCGAACGTATGGGTGTTTCAGCCATTATTATCGAAGATAAGACCGGTTTAAAGAAAAACTCCCTGTTTGGTACGGAAGTAGCACAGACACAGGATACAATTGAGAATTTCAGCGCCAAGATTGCCGCAGGCAAGAAGGTACAGCTGACAGATGACTTTATGATTATTGCGCGTATTGAGAGTCTGATTTTAGAGCAGGGTATGGAGGATGCGTTGAACAGAGCCAGAGCGTTCCGTGATGCAGGCGCTGATGGCATTATGATTCACAGCCGTAAGAAGGACCCGGCAGAAATTTTGGAATTCTGCGATAAATTCCGTGCAGAGGATAAGGAAACACCAATTGTGGTTGTTCCGTCTTCATTTAATACAATTACGGAAGCAGAACTGGCAGAACACGGTGTTAATATCGTTATTTACGCAAACCAGCTGACAAGAAGTGCATTCCCGGCGATGGAACAGACTGCCAAGGATATTTTAAAGTATCACCGTGCAAAAGAAGTGGACAGCCGTTTAATGCCGATTAAACAGATTCTGACATTAATTGATGAACTGTAAGCTTTTTTGAAAGGATAAGGGAAATGGAAATCGCAATTTTAATGGCGGCGGGCATGGGTACACGCATGCGCCCGCTGACCGATGTTACGCCGAAGCCGCTTGTAAAGGTGCACGGCACATCAATGATTGAAACGATTATGAAGGGGCTGGAGCGCAGAAACGTATCAAAGATTTACGTTGTTGTCGGATACAAAAAAGAGCAGTTTGCATATCTGGCAGAAAAATATGACAACGTGGAACTGATTGAAAATACGGAATTTGAAACGATTAACAATATTTCTTCCATTCATGCGGCAAGAGAAGTTATGGGAACGGCAGACTGCTTTATCTGTGAAGCGGATTTGTATATTTCGGATTTGTCTATTTTTGATGCAGAGCTTTCACGTTCCTGCTATTATGGCAAAATGGTTCCGGGTTTTTCCGATGACTGGGTGTTTGACTGGGATGGAGAACGTATTACACGTGTCGGAAAAGAAGGGACAGACCGTTATAACATGGTCGGCGTTTCCTATTTTAAGAAAGCAGATGCGGCAGTTATCCGTGATGCCATTGATGCAGCATATGAAAAGCCAGGTTATGAGGGCTTATACTGGGATGAAATTGTAGACCGGCAGTTAGATAAGTTAAACCTTGGCATTCATCCGGTTGAAAAAGAGCAGATTGTTGAAATTGACTCTGTGGCAGAGCTGGCAGTGATTGATGAAAGCTACCGTGAGGTATTGGAAAAAATGCAGGCAGAATAGGTCTGTATCAGAATGGAGATAAAAAATGCAGGTTCAGAAGTTTGTTGAAATTATCGGTGCAGAGTTTTATGCAGGTGTACCGGATTCACAGTTAAAAGCACTGTGCAACTATTTAATAAATACATATGGGATAGATTCCCAACATCATGTGATTGCCGCAAATGAAGGAAATGCGGCGGCGCTGGCGGCAGGATACCATCTGGCAACAGGAAAGGTGCCGGTTGTCTATATGCAGAATTCCGGCGAAGGAAATATTATCAATCCGGTGGCATCACTTTTAAACGACAAAGTGTATGCAATTCCGATGATTTTTGTTGTGGGCTGGAGAGGAGAACCGGGGGTTCATGACGAGCCGCAGCACATTTATCAGGGTGAAGTAACGATAAAACTGCTTGAAGATATGGATATCAAGCCATTTATCGTGGGAAAAGAAACTACAGAAGAAGAATTAAAGGCTGCCATGGATGACTTTAAAACTGTGCTTGCACAGGGAAAAGATGCTGCCTTTGTAATCCGCAAGGGTGCGCTCTCTTATGATGAAAAGGTTGTTTATAAAAATGACAATACGATGATGCGTGAAGATATTATCCGTCATATTACAGACGTTTCCGGAGAAGACCCGGTGATTTCCACAACCGGAAAGGCAAGCCGTGAGTTATTTGAAATCCGTGAAGCAAAGAAGATGAGCCATAAATATGATTTCCTGACAGTCGGTTCCATGGGACACAGCTCATCAATTGCACTCGGTGTTGCAGAAAGTATGCCGGATACAAAAATCTGGTGTATCGACGGTGATGGTGCCGTGCTGATGCACATGGGCTCTATGGCACTGCTCGGAGCGAATGCACCAAAAAATATGGTGCACGTTCTGATTAATAACGGCGCACACGAAACGGTTGGCGGCATGCCGACTGTCGGCGGTAATATTGACTGGATTGGTGTGGCAAAATCATGCGGCTATCCGAATGCAGTATCCGTAGATACGTTTGAAGCACTTGATGAGGCTTTAAAGGCAGCGAAAAACCGCAGCGAATTAAGCCTGATTGAAGTGAAATGTTCTATCGGTGCAAGAGAGAACCTTGGACGTCCGACGACAACAGCGCTTGAAAATAAAGAAAATTTCATGGCGTATTTAAAAGAGTTAAAGGGTTGACAATCTTGACAATCCGGGCCATAAAAGGTATAATCAAAGAACCGCGCAGCCGGGGCATTAGCGGCGCCTTGTACCTGCAATCCGCTATAGCAGGGGTGATATCGGGCCGAGGGCAGTTTTCTGTAGAGCTGCCCGGTATAAGTGGTGTTGACGTCTGGGTCTTTCGCAACAGGAATTCATGAACCATGTCAGGTCAGGAATGAAGCAGCATTAAGTGAAACCTCCTGTGTGCCGGAAGGGTGCCTGGGCCGAGCTAACTGTACCGGTAACGTCTGTGGACAGCTGTACGACGTCCGGTGCGCGGTTTTATGATGAGAATTGTTTTCGTCAGCACATATTATATGTAACACATATTACGTGTAACACATAGTATGTGGTGGCTTTTTTTACATTTATAAAGTAAAAGCAGTTCGCAGCGGTATTTTTAGAAAAGCGCCGTCCGTGGCGGCAGAATGAGAGAAAATATGGCATATCAGGCATTATACAGAAAATGGCGTCCTTTGGAATTTGAAGATGTCAAAGGACAGGAACATATTGTTACAACATTAAAAAATCAGATACGGGCAGACAGAATCGGGCATGCGTACCTTTTCTGCGGAACGCGCGGAACCGGTAAGACAACCGTGGCAAAGATTTTTGCAAAGGCGGTCAACTGTGAGCATCCGGTGGACGGCAGTCCGTGCGGGGAATGTCCGACCTGTAAGGCGATTGCCGAAGGGCGTTCCATGAATGTCATTGAAATCGATGCCGCATCGAATAACGGTGTTGACAATATTCGTGAGATCCGTGACGAAGTCCAGTATTCACCGACGGAGGGCAGGTATAAGGTTTATATCATCGATGAAGTGCATATGCTTTCCATAGGGGCATTTAATGCACTGTTAAAAACACTGGAAGAACCGCCTGCATACGTTATTTTTATTCTGGCGACAACGGAGGCACATAAGATACCGGTTACGATTCTGTCGCGCTGCCAGCGCTATGATTTCCACCGCATTTCTATTGAAACGATTGCAGGGCGGTTATCGCAGCTGATGGAAGCGGAACATATCAATGTCGAAGAAAAGGCAATCCGGTATGTTGCCAAGGCGGCGGACGGTTCCATGCGAGATGCGTTAAGTCTGTTAGACCAGTGCATTGCCTTTTACCTCGGACAGGATTTAAAGTATGAAAATGTGTTAGAGGTACTTGGTGCGGTGGACACGGCGGTATTTGCCGAAATGCTGTCGTACATTTTAAAGGCGGATACGTATGCGTGCATGCAGCTTTTAGAGCAGATTATTATGCAGGGCAGGGATTTAGGACAGTTTGTCAGTGACTTTGTATGGTATTTAAGAAATCTGCTGCTTGTAAAGACAACGGATGATGAAGCGAAGGCGGAAGACATTATCGATGTTTCGGCAGATAATTTAGAGCAGTTAAAAAAAGACAGTAAACAGGTCGATGTCGATACACTGATGCGCTATATCCGCGTGCTGTCGGAGCTGGCAAATGAGCTGAAATTCTCAACACAGAAGCGTATTAAAGTCGAAGTGACACTCATTAAGCTGACACGTCCGGCGATGGAACAGCGGCAGGATATGGGCGATGTGATAAGCCGCATCACCCTGCTTGAGCAGGAAATGCAGGAAGCCATGGAAGCGTTAAAAAACGGCGTGGCGGCAGGTACTCCGTTTGCGGCAGGCGCACAGGGCATGAGTGCTTCAGCAGATGCGGCAGGCAATGCCAGCGGCAACGCGGCAGGCATGGCAGCATCACAGCCGGTACAAAAGCGCGTAATAGAGGCAATGCCGGAGGATATTAAGCAGCTGGCAAAGCAGTGGGACTCCATTGTCCATTCGATTGAAGAACCGCTAAAGCGCACCCATTTATTAAATTCACATGTAACGCTTGCAGAGGATGGGCAGAGTCTGGAACTGATGACGTCTTCCCCGACAGCCTATGAGCTGTTTTCAAGGGAAGATGACAAGGCAGAACTGGTTGCGCTCATTGAGGAGCGGACAGGAATCCATGTGAATCTGATTGTTACAAAGCTACAGGATGGAGAAGATTTTCAAAATCGATTTACAGATATCAGAGAATCCGTTAATATGGAAATAGAAGTAGATGATAAGGAGGAATATATCTAATGGCAAAAAGAGGTGGATTTCCGGGAGGTATGCCGGGCAACATGAACAATCTGATGAAGCAGGCACAGAAAATGCAGAAGCAGATGGAAACACAGCAGGCAGAGCTGGAAGCAAAGGAATTCAGTGCGGCAGCAGGCGGCGGTGTTGTAGAAGTAACCGTTACCGGTAAAAGAGAGGTTACAAAGGTCAAGATTGACCCGGAAGCCGTAGATCCGGATGATGTAGAAATGTTAGAAGATTTAATTATGGCAGCAACCAACGAAGCACTCCGCAAGTGTGAAGAAGAATCACAGGCGCAGATGTCTAAGATTACCGGAGGACTTTCAGGACTGACAGGAGGCCTGTTCTAATGGACATTTACAGCGGTCATATGAACAAGTTAATAGAACAGCTGTCGAGATTACCAGGGGTTGGGGCAAAAAGCGCCCAGCGCCTGGCATTTCACATTATAAATATGCCAAAAGAAGAAGTTGAGGGACTGGCATCTGCCATGACGGATGCCAAAGCGCATATTAAATACTGTAAAGAATGTTTTACGCTGACAGATGATGAAATCTGCCCGATCTGTGCCAATGAAAAGCGCGACCACAGTACGATTATGGTGGTGGAACAGACACGCGATATGGCGGCATATGAAAAGACCGGAAAGTATGAGGGTGTTTATCATGTACTGCACGGTGCAATCAGCCCGATGCTTGGCATCGGTCCGTCCGACATTAAGTTAAAGGAACTGATGAAACGGCTCGAAGGCGATGTGCAGGAAGTCATCATTGCAACCAATTCAAGTCTTGAAGGTGAAACGACAGCGATGTATATCAGCCGCCTGATTAAGCCGACAGGCATTAAAGTAACCCGCATTGCAAGCGGTGTGCCGGTTGGCGGCGATTTGGAATATATCGACGAAGTGACACTGCTGCGTGCATTGGACGGCAGAACGGAATTGTAGGATACTATGTTAAACGATATTATTACAGAACACAAAGAGCGTATGCTCAATCTCAAAAAATATTATCCTTTTTTTAAGCTGATGGATGTATCCTTTGCCCAGTTTCAGGAAGGCAGATATGAAATGCTGGACATGGGATATATTGTCATGGGGATTCTGCGCTTTTTTATTGAGGAGAATAACTTTAAAGAAAAGGACGTCACTTACCCGGAATATCTGGACTTTATTACATCATTGCTCAAACGGGACTTTGGGCTGAATCTTTCAGCACAGGAATACAAAGAACTTGCCGATTACATTTTCGATAAAATTAAAAATGAAGGCAGACCGTTTACATTTCCATATTATGATCCTATTGAAAAGAAAAAATGTATTTCACGTATCAAGGTACTGGAAAGTGCCATCCGTGACCATACGGTATGGTATTCCATCAGTTCCGATGCAATTGAATTCTATCTGGATACGAAAGAAATTAAAGAAGAAAGCAGAATCAGTGTGCAGCAGCTGCTCTTAGAAAAAATGATACAGGCACAGAATTTTCAGGGCGGCAAAGATGTGATTGTGCGGATTAATGAAGAAGTGGCACGCCTACAGCGCAGAAAAAATGAGATTATGGAATTGCTCGGCAAAGATGTCTTTGCGGGGATTGAAGCGTATGAAGATTTTGTCCATACGGGTATGCGCTGGTTTGATGAAGAAGAAAAGCTGTTTAAGAAAAATAAAGATTTTATCGAGGGTGCGCTTGCAAAGATGGAAGCCGAACCGGTACAGTCGGAGAGCTATTACCGTACTTTAAAGGAGATTTACGAGCTGGACAGCCAGTTACAGATAGCCATGACAAGGCACGGACAGCTTTTATCGGCATGTACACAGATGCAGCAGATGACAGAAGAAGCCGTGAAGCGGGCAAAACTCGGACGGTTAAGAAGCCATATCCATTTTGGGGCGCTTCTGACAGATTTAATCCGCAGCGACAATGCGGGACTGTTAGAACAGCTTTTGTCGCCGGTATTACTGCCGCATATAAAGAAGCGGTTTACGCTGGATTCACTTGACGAGGCACTGACCGTGAAGCCAAAGCAGGCAGAAGCGGCGGAGAAAGTAGAAGAAGAACCGCCGCAGGAAATTCAGTTTGCAGATGAAATGGAAGATCAGCGTATTCGTAAAAACTATACATTTTTAATGAATAATCTGCTGGCGGCATTTGAAAAGAGAGATACGTTTACGCTTTCGGAATTTGGCGCGGCAATGAGCAGAATGTATTCGCCGGATATTTTAAAAAATGCGGATTACTATTCCTTTTTTGTCAACCTGTGTCAGAAACAGGAGTATGTCATCGGCGGTCAGACGGAAAACGAGAGTTTTCTCGATGACATTTTAAGCGGCGCATTTGCAGACCGTGAACCGGTACATTTTACGATTACGCCAAAATCCGCAGGAGCGCAGGACGAACAGCCAATGGAACAGTCTGAACTGGTGTTTGAACGGAAGGAAACAAAGTAATGGAAAGCAGAAATATAGAAAAGGCACTGGAAATATCCGCAAAACTGGCGGCGGGGGAAACGGTAAGCGAGCAGGGGACAAATGCTGCCCTGTATCAGGAATACAGTACCAACCCGGAAGTGTATGATATGGTATTGTTGTCGTTAAAGAAAATGGAACTTTCGGTTTATGAATATAATAATTCGCTGTTTGCCGCGCCAAAAGCGCACGGCAGCCTGTTTGGCTACAGCAATGAAGCGCTGCGCCGGGAGCTGGGACTGCGTACCAACGGTGAACTCTATCTGGCGTATTTTATCATCTATAATATTATTATGGAGTTTTATACGGATACCATCAGTGCAACGTATGCCGAATTTGTCCGCGTGGAAGACATTGTCCGCAAGGTGGACGATACAACGGCAGGCATTGTGGATAAGAAAAACGGCTTTGTTTTAAGTGAAATTGAGGAAAACAGCTTCCGCAGCCTTGCGTTAAGCTGGGACAGCCTGCCGGCGGCAACCGTGGAATTGTCGGAATTAAGGGCGGCGAAGAATTCCAAGTCGGGTTTTGTAAAGCTGGTCTGCAACTTTTTAGTCAGCCAGCAGTTATTAAGTGACAATCAGGAGCGGTACTATCCGACAGACCGTTTCCGCGCAGTTGTTGAAAATTATTTTGACGAATCCAGAGGAAGAATCATGGAATTGTTAGACCAGTCAGGAGAGGAGAGGGACGAACATGCCGCAGATTAACAGAATCCGTGTAAACAATGTAAAATACAATTTCGGTACGCAGTATTACGATGACTTTATGATGCGTTTTCACTGCCGTAACACGATTTATGACCTTGCAAACGGCGGCGGAAAGAGTCTTTTAATGCTTCTGCTGCTTCAAAATGTGATTCCGAACTGTACGCTTGATGAAAAACAGCCGGTTGAAAAGCTGTTCCGTCCGGGCGGCGGCAATACAGTGATCCACTCATTGATTGAATGGAAGTTAGATATCGCTAACAATGACGGCTATAAATATATGACAACGGGATTCTGCGCAAGAAAGGCAAAGGATACGGAAGCAGACGGCACGGAAGCGGACGGCATATCCGGGCGTTTTTCTGCGGCAGAAGAAGCACCGGCGGGACGTGACAATGCCAGCGTGGAATATTTTAACTACTGTATTTTTTACCGGGAGTTTGGTGAAAACGATATTAAAAATCTGCCGCTGACAAAAAACGGGGAGCGCATTACTTATAATGGTTTAAAGCAGTATCTGCGGGAGCTTGAACATAATGATTTCCACGTTTCGGTAAAAATATTTGACCGAAAGGGCGAATATCAGAGTTTTATCAGCAAGTATGGGCTGTATGAGAGCGAATGGGAAATTATCCGCGGCATCAATAAGACCGAAGGACATGTAAGAACATATTTTGAAACCAATTATAAGACAAGCCGTAAAGTTGTAGAGGATTTATTAATAGAAGAAATTATTCAGAAATCTTTCCACAATAAGCTGGCAGTGGGCAATGACGAAGGTCAGATGGCACAGACACTGCTTGATATTAAGGATACGCTTGCAAGACTGTCAAAGAAAAATGCACAGATTACCAATTATGATAAACAGATGGAGCTGCTCGATGCTTTTTCAGAGTATATTCTGGGATACCGCTCTTTATATGAAGAAAAGGGAAATCTGCGGGGACAGCTGTTAAAGCTGCTTATGCAGTGCAGACAAGATCTGTCGGGATACCGCGCGCAGGAAGAAAAGCAGAAGGACGAACTGCTTCATTTACAGGAAGAATTATTAAAACAGCAGCGCATGATCCAGACTGCCGAGGTGCTTACAGAACAGGCGTCTCTTGCGGGAATGGAAGAACTGATTGCTGCAAATGAGAAGAAGCGGGCATATTTTAAGGAACAGGAAGAACACTTAAAAAGGCAGATGGAAGAAACGGAAAGTCTGGTAGAATACCGCGAATATTTACAGTATCAGAAGCTCTACGATGAACTTTTGGCAGCCATTGCGGCAAACGGACAAACGGATGAAGAACTGACAAAACAGCTCTATGCACTGGCAGCGGTGATTGTGCCACAGCTTGTACAGAAAAAGAATGCTGCCGGTGAAGAATTGCAGAATGCAGAAACACAGTACCGGGCGTGTCAGAAAGAAGCGGCACAGGCAAAGGCAGATTATCAGGAATTACTGGGCGGGGCTGCGGCGGCAGAACAGATTGCAGTGCATACTGCCAAAGAGATTGAACAGGTAGAAAAAGAACTGGGTGCCTGTATGGAAAAGGCAGGAATTCTTGTGATGGAAAAGGCAGGCGAAGAATACAGTGCCTGCACACAGAAAATTAAAGAACAGGAAGAACAGCTTTTACAGACCGAGGGACAGCTTTCACAGGTGGAAGCACTGCTTTCAAAGGGCAGACAGCAGCAGGCATCCTGCCGTGCGCGGATTGAACTGCTGACAGAACAGTTAGGACAGGCGGAAACCAAAAAAGAACAGGAACAGAAAGAAAAGCAGCAGCTTTTACAGTTAAAGGCCGTCTATGGGGAGCAGGATACCCGCCGGGCATGCCGCGTTGTATTGGATAACCACCGCAGACTGGAAGCGGAATGTGAGCAGCTTACCGCTGACTGTATGCAGCTTACGCAGTTCCTTGAAAATATGAAGCACGGGATATTCAGTGCGGGCGGAAGACACCGGGAGAAGGTAAAAAGCTATCTTTCAGGGCGGTATGGAGAAGATGTAAAAGAAGGCAGCGAGTGGCTTTCGGGGCTTTCGGAAGATGAAAGAAAACAGGTGCTTGCCGCATTCCCATATGCCGAGTATGCATTTATTGTTGAAAATGATTTTTCAAGAATCAAAGAAGACCCGGTGCTTGCGGACTTTGGCAGAAGCGCCTATGTGATTCCGGTATTGTCTGCACAGGCGGCAAAAGCACAGCTTACGGCAGAAAATGAACAGTATGTTGTATATGCCAGAAAGGATATGGCATTTTTAAAGGATGAAAAGCTGCGTGGGCGGGAAGAAAAGCTGGCGCAGGAAGAACTAGCGGCGGCACAGGAAAAACTGGTCAGACTGACCGACAGAAAAGAAATTGTCTGGAATGACTACGTGCGCATACAGGAACTTTCAAAGCTGGAAGAAGAACCGGCAAAGAAAGAGTTTGAAGCGCTGTCTGTGCGTTTAGAGGAACTGCAAAAGGAAGCACAGCGTTTACAGGAAGAATTGGAGCAGGAGGAAGCCCTGCGTAAAAAAGGCCGGGAGCGGAAAGTACAGGTACAGGAAAAGCTGGCACAAAACCGTGAGAGGTATCCATACGTGCAAAAGTGTGCAAAACTGGCAGAGAGTCTTCTTGTACAGTACCGCGAAAAGCAGGAATACACGCAGAGGGCGGCAGATGCAAAGCAGGAACAGCTCTTAAAAGAGCAGGAAATGCAGGCACAGGAAAAGGCAGAACAGACAGCCTTACAGCGCAAAAATGCACTGGCAGACGAATATGACAGCCTGCAAAGCCGTCTTGCAGCGCGCTATCAGGCATATATAAGCGTGGAAGCCGATGGTGGACAGTCCGCAGGAATTCATGTGACGCAGTCAGCGGCGGATGGCAGTGCAGCAGGGGTAGCGGATGCTGACGGACAGGCATTGTCATTAGAACAGCTGGAGAACCGCTTTACAGGAGTGAAAAAGGCATTGGATGAAAAAAATGCCGATGTGCATGATAAAGAAGAATTATTAAGACATTACCGTGCGGCAATGGGAAAATGCAGTACGGCAATTGCACGCCGCCATTTTACAATGGAAGAACTTGCGGCAAAAGAGGCACAGGGAGAAGCTGTCCCAAATCCGGATGATGCGCTCCGTGCGCTTGAGCAGGAACGTGAGCAGGCGGTACAGCAGGAAAAAGCGGCAGCAGAAGAACTGGAAGCGCAGAATGCATTAATGAACCGTCTGCAGGGAAGTATTGCACACGGAAAGAGCCAGATTGAAGAAAAGTACGGTGCTTTTGAAGCGTTTGACTGTGATAACCCGGAGCAGTTCATTGTACAGCATAAAAATTATAAGGACAGCATTGCAGGACAGATCAAAGAACTGGAAAAAGAGCAGAAACGCCAGACAGAAAAAATGCAGGATTTCCTCGTAATGGAAAAGGATTTGTCAAGAATTGTTGCCAAAGCGGGTATTGAAGTGCCGGAAGCGTCAGAAACGGAAAATGCAGATACCATGGCAGGACAGCCGGAAGATACAGACGTAAATGTAGCAGATTTTTCGGTCTATGAAACGGTACAGAAAGAATTTGAAAAGCTGTGTGCGCTTGAGGTGCGCAAGCTGGAAGAATTTTTAAAGAAAAAGGATAAGCTGACGGAAGAACTGACGGCATGTGATGCAAAAGAACTGGCATTGGAGATTAAAATGTCGGTTCATGTGCCAAAGGACATTGAAGCCGTTAAGCAGTTAAAGTCCAGACTTTCCGAAACCAATACGCTGATTGCACTGGAAAAAGAGCGCGTATCCAAAGGGATTTCCGATATGGAGCGTATCAAGGATAACTTTGAAAACCGGTGTGTCCAGATTTGCTGTAATATCAAGACGGAACTTGACCGCCTGCCAAAGCTTTCAAGCATTACGATGGATAATGAGGTTATTTCTATTATCGGGCTGTCCGTACCGTATGCCAAGGAATCCGATTATAAGGAAAGAATGGCGGCATACATTGACGAAACGGTCCTGATGGCGGAAAGCTTTGACAATACACAGGAGCGGTTAAAATATATCCGCAACCGGTTAAGCTGGAAACGCCTTTTTGCCGTGATTGTAACCGATATGAACGCCATCCGCGTAAGTCTTTATAAAAGAGAGCGCATGAAAGACCAGAGCCGGTATCTGCGGTATGAAGAAGCAGTGGGTTCAACCGGACAGTCACAGGGTATTTATATTCAGTTTTTAATTGCGGTAATTCATTATATTTCAAGTATCAATGCGCCGGCAGACAGTGCGGGTGTACTGGGCAAGACCATTTTTATTGATAATCCGTTCGGTGCGGCAAAGGATATTTATATCTGGGAGCCGATTTTTAAGCTGTTAAAGACTAACCACGTGCAGCTCATTGTTCCGGCACGAGGTGCAACCCCGGCGATTACAGGAAGATTTGATGTCAATTACATTTTAGGACAGAAGCTTGTACATAACCGGCAGCAGACGGTTGTTGTCGATTACTACAGTCGTACAAAAAATGAGGAACTTGAATATACGCGCATGGATTATGAGCAGGCAGTATTCGACTTTATATAGGCGCTATAGGCAAAAAACGCCTCAACGTTGGCATTTCTTTTTAAAAGAGTTTACAAGAATACTGCGCTGTGATAAACTTGAATAGAATATGTTTAAATCATTTATTTGATATATACAGTAAAGGTGGCGTTTGTTTTGGATAAGTATGAATTTAATATAAAAGTAGATCAAATTAAAAAGCTTGCTGCCAAGAAGTCATTTCAGGAGGCGGCAGCGATTGCCAAGGAAATGAACTGGCAGAAGGTGAAGGACTGGTCCACGCTGGCAACTGTTATTAACGTACAGGAAGCGGCAGGGGATTATCTGGAAGCAAGAGATATGGCAATTCTTGCATACAACAGAAATTTAGGCGGCAGAAAGCTGGTTTATAAGCTGGCGGAGCTGCTCATTAAGCTGGAAGATTTTGAAACGGCAGAGGAACTTTATGAAGAATATGAAAAGATGTCACCGCATGATGTCAATCGTTTTCTTTTGTATTTTGATTTAAGAAAGGCACAGAATGCCTCGGATAATGAACTTGTAGAAATCTTAGAGGACTACAAAGAGCATGAAATTGATGAAAAGTATATGTTTGAACTGGCAAAGTTATATGCCAAAACAGGCAGAAAAGAAGAATGTATCAAGACCTGTGATGATATTGTACTGTGGTTTCAGGACGGACAGTATGTGGAGAAGGCGATTCAGTTAAAGCAGGAATTTGGCGTTGAACTGACCAATACACAGAAAAAAATCTTAAAGGATATTAAGAATCAGAAGCAGGATATAGAAGCAACCAGAGAAATCATGTTTGAGGAACAAAAGCAGCTTGCGGCAATCCAGAGCGATGAAATTGAAGAAGCGGTGGAAGAAGCAGAAAGTGATGCGGACGATGATATTATTCTGCCGGAAGACGATGAAAGTACCCGTGGCATTAAATCTTTCTTTAAGAAGGCATTTCATTCGCGGGCGCAGTCAGAAGAAGATATGCGCGAAATAGGCTATGAAGATGATGACGAATCCGATGATTCCGATACATATGAGAACACCGGTGCGCAGGATACAGAAAAAACACCGGAAGAACCGGTATTTTCAGCGGAAGAATTTGTAAAAGAAAAGACAGTGACGGATACCGCACCAAAAGCAGAAAAAAAGGAAGCTGATACAACGGTGGATTTGTCTGAAAGTATTGACAAGGCATCCTCATCTTTACGTGAACTGATAGAAGATGCAAAGAAGAAACTGGAAGACAGCTGCGGTGATTTATCAGGTAAAGAGGATTCATTCCGGCAGAAGGCTGTAAATACGGTCAAAGAACCGGCAGATGAAGTAGAGATTAAAGTGGACATTCCGGCATATAACAATCCGTATGATACACAAAATTTACAGGCGGCACTCGCTAAAAATTTAAGTGAATTCATGGAGGAAGAAAAAGCAGAGGCAGAGGCGCTGCGTCCTCAGCCGGCGAAGCAGGAAGAAACGACCGGTGAAAGTCAGGAAGATGAACAGATTGAAGGTCAGTTAAGCCTTGCAGACTGGTTAGAAGCGGTCCGTGAAGAAAAATACGGAAAGCAGAATACAAGGGAATTCTCAAAGACAGAGCTGGAAAAGATGTTAGATGAGAAGGACGAAAAGAGTGCGGCATACGAGCGCATTATGGTTGAGCAGAAAGCAGCGGCACAGGCAGCAGGCAAAGCCTTTGATGAAAAAGAAGCAAGCCGCCATGCACACGCACAGGTGATGTTACAGGCAGCAAAGACCGATCTTGCAATCCGTACCGGAAAAGCAACCGTACACTTAGAAGAAGCAGCAGCACAGGATGTCCGTCGTCAGCAGGCAGAGGAAGAAGCAAGAAGAAAAGCGGAGGCCGAAGTACAGATTCAGAGGCGCATGGAAGAAGCCCAGAAAGCAAGAGCCGAGGCAGAAGCCAGACGGTTAGCCGAAGCACAGCGTGCAGCTGAAGAAGCCAAGCGGGAAGCTGCAAAGAAAGCTGAAGCACAGCGGTTGGCGGAAGAAGCAGCACAAAGAGAACAGGCACAGCGTGCGGCAGAGCAGGAAGCGGCGCAAAGACAGCGGGCGGCTGTCAGTGAGGAAGTTTCATTAAATACACAGCAGCTTCCGCCGATGGAAGACCATCTTTCCGATATGAATCCGCTGGAAGCAATCAGCAGTGCAAAGCTTGCCAGTGCCGTACAGCAGGAGAAAGTTTACACCGGCATGGGCGAAGGCACGGAAATTGATGAAGAAAAGAAGTTAAGCGGAGAACTTGCAAAGATTTTCAGAAAATACCGTGAAATGCCGGGACTGGAAAGCCAGCTGGCAGCATATTTTGAAAGCCTTGAACAGGAAATGGCGATTTCAACGTCGCAGGTCGGCAATATTATCATTTCCGGTAATTCAAGCTCAGATAAGTCTGATCTTGCAAGAGCCATTGTGCGTGCGGTGAATTACCTGTATCCGGAACACACACGTAAGATTGCAAAGACGACCGGTGACAGTATCAATAACCGTGGACTGGCAAAGGCGATGAATAAGTTAAAAGGCACCGCACTGATTGTTGAAGGTGCGGGGGCAATCCAGCCGAAGCGTATGAGTGAAATGCTGGAATGTCTGGAACAGGATACGGAACGTATGATTGTTATTCTGGAGGATTCGGATGCAGAAATGAATGTACTGCTCAATTTCAATCCGGAAATGACACAGAAGTTTAATCATCGCATCGTGTTAAAACAGTACACGGTCAATGAACTGGTTGAAATGGCAAGAAAATTTGCAAGAAAACGCCAGTATGAAGTCAGTGATGATGCGCTGCTGGAACTTTATTTAAAGATTGATAAATTACGCAATAATGTAGATAATATCCGTATGGATGATATTAAGGAAATTATCAATCACGCAATTGTAAAAGCAGAAAAACGCGGCTCAAAAAGATTCTTTGGCGGTTTAAAGAGAAAACGCAGCGAAAACGGAGATGTTACCATCCTTGTTGAAGCAGATTTTAAAGATTGATAAAAAAAATAAAAATGCCGGAACAGGCAGCACAATAAGAAATGGAGGAAATGAATCATTATGAAGAACATAGAGGAACTGTCAGTAAATACAATCCGTGTGTTATCAGCAGAAGCGATTCAGAAAGCAAAATCAGGACATCCGGGACTGCCGCTTGGCGCAGCACCGATGGCATATGAATTATGGACAAACCATATGAACCACAATCCGGCAGACCCGGAATGGGCAAACAGAGATCGTTTTGTACTCTCAGGAGGACACGGCTCGATGCTGTTATATTCTTTATTACATTTGTTTGGCTACGGAAATCTTTCTATGGAAGACTTAAAGAATTTCAGACAGCTGGGTTCATTGACACCGGGACATCCGGAATACGGTCATACCGTTGGTATTGAAGCAACGACAGGCCCGCTTGGACAGGGTATGGCAATGGCAGTCGGTATGGCAATGGCAGAAGCACATCTTGCCGCTGTATTTAACAAAGACGGTTACGATATTGTAGACCACTATACTTATGTACTTGGCGGTGACGGCTGTATGATGGAAGGTATTTCATCAGAAGCATTTTCACTCGCAGGAACATTAGGACTGCATAAGCTGATTGTATTTTATGATTCCAACAACATTTCTATTGAAGGAAGCACTGATATTGCATTTACGGAAGACGTAACAAAGCGTTTTGAAGCATTCGGCTTCCAGACACTTGAAGTTAAAGACGGCAACAATCTTGCAGAAATTGCTGCAGCGATTGAAGCGGCAAAAGCAGATACAACCCGTCCGACAATGATTAAGGTCAATACGGTGATCGGCTATGGCTGTCCTGCAAAGCAGGGTAAGGCAAGCGCACACGGTGAACCGCTCGGTGAAGAAAATGTTGCGGCTTTAAAGGAATATTTAGAGTGGCCTTGCAAGGAAGCATTTACTGTTCCGCAGGAAGTATATGATCATTTCAACGAAGCTGCCAAGAAGAAAGCAGCAGTTGAAGATGAATGGAATGTATTATTTGAAAAGTACAGAAAAGAATATCCGGATATGGCAGAAAAATGGGATGCTTATTACAACGGATATGATTTATCAAAGCTGTTTGATTCAGAAGATTACTGGAAGAAAGCAGAAAAACCGGAAGCGACCAGAAGCACATCCGGCAGCATTTTAAATGAAATTAAACAGCTCATGCCAAACCTGATTGGCGGTTCAGCCGACCTTGCACCGTCCAATAAGACAAACATGAAGGATGCCGGTGATTTTTCAAAAGACAATTATGCAGGTACCAATCTGCATTTCGGCGTCAGGGAACAGGCGATGGCGGCAATCGGCAACGGACTTGCACTGCATGGCGGATTAAAGGCATTTGTAGCGACATTCTTTGTATTCAGTGATTATACAAAGCCAATGGCAAGACTGTCCGCATTAATGAATCTGCCGCTGACATTTATCTTTACACATGATAGCATCGGTGTCGGAGAAGACGGACCGACACACGAACCGGTTGAACAGCTTGCGGCATTCCGCTCCCTGCCAAATTTCTGTGTATACAGACCGTGTGACAGAACAGAAACCGCAGCGGCATGGTACCGTGCAGTTACTTCAAAAGACCAGCCGACAGCACTTGTGCTGACAAGACAGAATCTTTCACAGATGCAGGGTTCTTCAAAGGAAGCGTTAAAGGGCGGCTATATCTTAGAGGATTCTAAGAAGGAAGTGCCGGATGCCATCATTATTGCCAGTGGTTCGGAAGTAGAACTGGCAGTTAATGCAAAGGCAGAGCTTGCAAAAGACGGCGTGGACGTGCGTGTTGTCAGTATGCCGAGTATGGAGGCATTTGAAGAACAGACAGCAGAATACAAGGAATCCGTTCTTCCGAAGGCATGCCGGAAGAGAGTTGCGGTCGAAGCGCTTTCAGACTTCGGCTGGTACCGTTACGTGGGCTTAGACGGCAAAGTTGTTTCCATGACAGGCTTTGGCGCATCCGGTCCTGCGGCATCACTGTTTGAAAAATTCGGATTTACAACAGAAAATGTTGTAGCGGCTGTAAAATCTGTTTTATAAAAGTATTGAAAAATTTATGTAAAACATACAAAAAATTCAAAAAAAACACTTGCAATTCACAGCAGATAATACTATAATAAACTCAAGATTGTTGAAAAATTAACAAAGTCCTGTGGGGACATTCAACAAAATACATAGTATATGGAGGATTTTGAGTTATGACACGTTTTACATTACCAAGAGACTTATATCACGGAAAAGGATCATTAGAGGCATTAAAGACACTGGAAGGTAAGAAAGCCATTATCTGTGTAGGCGGCGGTTCTATGAAGCGCAACGGCTTCTTACAGAAGGCAGAAGACTACTTAAAAGAAGCAGGAATGGAAGTAAAACTGTTTGAGGGCATCGAATCCGACCCGTCAGTAGACACTGTCATGAAGGGTGCTAAGGTTATGGAAGAATACGGACCGGACTGGATTGTAGCGATTGGCGGCGGTTCTCCGATTGATGCAGCAAAGGCAATGTGGGTAAAATATGAATATCCTGACATTACATTTGAAGAAATGTGCAAGGTATTCGGTATGCCGAAGCTTCGTAAAAAAGCACATTTCTGTGCAGTATCTTCTACATCCGGTACAGCAACGGAAGTTACGGCATTCTCAGTTATCACAGATTACGAAAAAGGTATTAAGTATCCGCTGGCTGATTTTGAAATCACACCGGATGTTGCAATCGTAGACCCTGAACTGGCTGAAACAATGCCTGTAAAGCTGGTAGCCCATACAGGTATGGATGCAATGACACATGCCATTGAAGCGTATGTATCAACCGCAAACTGCGATTATACAGACCCACTGGCACTTCATGCAATTAAGATGATTCATGAAACACTGATTAAGTCATACAACGGAGATATGGCAGCCCGTGATTCTATGCACAACGCACAGTGTCTTGCAGGTATGGCATTCTCCAACGCATTACTCGGTATCGTTCATTCAATGGCACATAAGACCGGTGCTGCATTTGAAGGCGGACATATTATCCACGGTGCTGCCAATGCAATGTATCTGCCAAAGGTTATCAAATACAATGCCAAGAATGAGGAAGCTGCCAAGAGATATGCAGAAATTGCAGATTTCATTCACTTAGGCGGTAATACAACAGAAGAAAAGATTGATAAACTCATCGAACTGCTCCGCAAGATGAATGATGAACTCAATATCCCGCACTGCATCAAGCATTATGGTGAAGGCGGACTTCCGGCAGAAGAAGGTATTGTACCGGAAGATGAGTTCTTAAAGAAGCTTCCTGAAATTGCAGCAAACGCAATTCTTGATGCCTGTACAGGTTCTAATCCTCGTCAGCCAAATCAGGAAGAAATGGAGAAATTACTGAAGTGCTGCTATTATGACACAGAAGTAGATTTCTAATCAATAAGCTTATAACGGAAAAATAAATTTTCCATTTTACGTTTCTCCTTTCATAAATGCCGTATTTTTCATAGAATATATGAAAATACGGCATTTTTTTTGCAACTATATCATGTCCGGTTTCGTATAAAGAATAAGAGGAGGTGGCAGGAAGTGTTTGAAACAGATGAAACGCTTATCAGGCGCATATTACAGGGGAAAGACCGTGAGGCATAGTTCTTGTAATCCGGTTCACCTTCATAATAATAGAGTTTTCCTTCCTCGGCCAGCAA
>ENA-UESK01000260-UESK01000260.1-human-gut-metagenome-genome-assembly--contig:-NODE-260-length-26248-cov-4.850178_pt1 | contig 26248 bp, 20 predicted proteins | sample MGYA00243006_ERZ508007 | MGnify/ENA primary metagenome ERZ508007 (study PRJEB26167, sample SAMN06115452) | human gut metagenome | host: Homo sapiens | place: China:Jiangsu | collected 2015-08-21... | reverse complement strand
AAGAAATTTACACTCTTCTTCATTATCCATAAACCCAGTTCCTGCGCAGATATTCCATATCTGTGTGATTTAAACGCACACAAAACCATTTCCAGTCATGACCATCATACAGTTTCAGGTATGCTTCGTCTTTTCCTTCTTTTTCCTCTCTGTAAATGACATCACGATAAAAAACAGGCATGGCATGATTCTCATACGCCAGTCTGGGTTTCCCTGCTTTTTCTCCTGACTTTTCCCACAGATCCATCCATGTTTCGTAAGAAGATACACTTCCCAATGCATGCTGGATTGCGGCTCGCCTCAGGTAGGACGGCATCTTCGGAAAGCGAAGATCAAAATCAAAGCGTGCAGGATTCTTTTTTGTAGTATGCACCAGATGCTCTGCAGCATTAAACCGCCTTTTGGCATCCGGTATCTCTGCCAGTTCTTCCCACACCTGCTCATATATTTCTGTCAGGTAACAGACCGCAGACCGGTAGATTTCCAGTGTCTGACGGACTGGGATATTCTGTTTTGGTAATTCTACGCCATAGCTGGATACGGTCTGCATCTCTTTTCCTCCAACAAATCATTTCTTCTGTCAGGCTTTTTTCTTTTCTTTTTCCTTTTGTCCTTCGATGTAGGCAAGCACCTGGTCTCTGCTCCTGTCACTGACCGTTATGGCACAGTAAGACGGATTCCACACCGATTTCCTCTTCTAAGTCCCGTATGGCAAGCGACAGGCTCGGCTGTGAAATAAAAAGTTCCTTTGCCGCCTGATTCATGGAACCTGCTTCCGATACGGTAATCGCATATTTTAATTGTGTCAGTGTCATTGCTTACACCCCTTCACTTCCAAAAATATACTAATATTTTATCATTTTCATCTTTTTCTGTAAATTAAAAAGCGGAATACCTGTCATATAAATTTCCCACCTGCCCGGCAGGAAAATATGTTTATAATACAGCATTCCGCTTTCATTTTTTGTTGCATTTATTCACTTTTTAATCGTTTTTCTTTTTCTCTAACTCTTTAAGTTTTTCCGCCATTTCCCGATACCGCTGATACCGTCTGCCGGCATCTTCCTCTGCCTTTGCAAACAGTGCCTTTGCTTCCTTCGGATACTGCGCTTCAAGCACCGCATACCGTAACTGGCTCCTTAAAAATTCCGTAAAGGAAGCCTTCGGCGGTCTGGAATCCAGTGAAAACGGATTTTTTCCTTCCTTTATAAGCTGCGGATTATACCGGTACAAATGCCAGTATCCGGCATCTACCGCCTGTTTCATGCTTGCCATGCTCTTTCCCATGCCTTCCTTAATACCGTGACTGATACAGGGTGCATAGGCAATTAACAGGGAAGGACCATCATACCGCTCGGCTTCCAGAATCGCTTTTATCGTCTGGTTTTTATCCGCGCCCATGGCAATCTGCGCCACATAGACATTTCCGTAAGTCATCGCCATTGCGCCGATATCTTTTTTTGCCGTCCTTTTACCGTCGGCGGCGAATTTTGCCACGGCTGCTGCCGGTGTGGACTTTGATGCCTGTCCGCCCGTATTGGAATAGATTTCTGTATCAAAGACAAGTATATTGACATTGGCACCACTGGCAAGCACATGATCCAGTCCCCCATATCCGATATCGTATGCCCAGCCATCACCACCGACAATCCACTGCGAGCGTTTTACAAGAAAATCCACCCGTTTCTGAATTTCTGACAGCCTTTGAACCTGCCGTGACTTCCACTCTGCCTGTTCTGATACCGCCACCGGTACGTCTGACAGCATCACCGGTTCTTTCAGTACCTTTGTCAGCTTCTCACACACCACTTCTGCCGCCGCATTGCAGGCAGTATCATCATCACGCACTGAGAGCCAGTGTCTGAGTGCTTCTAAAATCCCGCTTCTGTCCTCTGCACCGCCGCCATCGGCACTGACATCCGCACCGTTTTCACACGTCCTGACAAATTCTTCTGCCAGCCGTATCAGCGTTTCCCGCTGCTTTTGTGCGCCCAGTAACATTCCATAACCGTACTCTGCGTTGTCCTCAAACAGGGAATTTGCCCACGCAGGACCTTTTCCGTTGGCATTGCACGTATATGCCATGGACGGTGCGGAAGCACTCCAGATTGAGGAACAGCCTGTCGCATTGGCAATCACCATGCGTTCCCCGAAAAGCTGTGTCACAAGCTTCATATACGGAGTTTCACCACACCCGCCACACGCACCGGAAAATTCCATGAGCGGTCGTGCAAACTGACTGCCTTTGACCGTTTCTTTGGTCATCAGTTCCGGCTTATCCACCACCGCGCTGACCGCAAACGCCCAGTTGTCTGCCTGTTCTTTTATCTGCTTTGCGGCAGGCTGCATGACAAGCGCCTTTTCCTTTGCTGGGCAGATGTCCGCACAGTTGCCGCAGCCTGTACAGTCGAGCGGACTGACCTGTATCCTGAACGTATGTCCCGCAAGCTCTTTTCCTACCGCCGCCTTGCTTTCAAAATTTTCCGGTGCAAGCGCCTGTTCCTTTTCATTTAACAGAAACGGACGGATACACGCATGCGGGCAGATATACGAACACTGGTTGCACTGGATACAGTTCTTTTCAATCCATTCGGGAATAAATGCCGCAATACCGCGTTTTTCATATGCGGTTGTACCGGCAGGAAATGTGCCGTCCGCCAGCGGATAAAAAGTGCTGACGGGAAGACTGTCCCCCTTTGCCTTTTCCATAGGTCTTAAAATGTTTTCAATAAATTCGGGTTCCTGCACATTTTCCCGTTCTTCTCTTGTGGACTGGAGCAATTCAACAGGCACAAGCTTTGTTTCCCGAAAACCGTATTCCGCCGCCTTTATATTTTTTTCTACAATGTCTGCACCTTTTTTTCCGTATGCCGTCTGTATGGAATTTTTCAGACAGGCAAGTGCTTTTTCCTGCGGCAGAATCCCGGTCAGATGAAAAAATGCGCCCTGCATAATCATATTAATACGGTTTCCCAGTCCCAGACTGTGTGCCAGCTTTCCCGCATCAATCAGATAGAGCCGTGCATTTTTTTTGATCAGCGCATGAACCATTTCTTTGGGCAGTTTTCCGCCAATCTGCTCTGCGCCATACTGCGTATTCAATACAAATATTCCGTTTTCTTTCAAGCCTTCTGTCAGGTCGTATCCGCTGTTTAAAAAGGATTCATTGTGACAGGCGATATAATCTGCTTCCTGTATCAGATATTCCGAACGGATCGGTGTATCGCCAAAACGCAGGTGGGAAACCGTAAGTCCGCCCGACTTTTTAGAATCATACGAAAAATATCCCTGCACATAGGGCTTTGCATATTCTCCGATGATTTTAACCGCCTGCTTGTTTGCACCCACCGTGCCGTCCGAGCCCAGCCCCCAGAATTTGCACTGCATAAGCCCTGCCGGTGTCTGTATCGGAAAATCCGGATGAACGGCAAGCGAATGATGTGTCACATCATCTTCAATTCCGATTGTAAAATGATTTTTCGGCTGTACGTCCATCAGGTTGTCAAAGACTGCGGCAATCTGCGCCGGTGTCGTATCCTTTGAGCCAAGTCCATACCGCCCGCCGATAACCAGAGGTGCATTTTCCTTTCCGTAAAGCGCGCCGCAGATATCCAGATACAGCGGTTCTCCAAGTGCGCCCGGTTCTTTTGTACGGTCTAACACAGCAATCCGCTCCACGCTCTCCGGCAGTTCCTTTAAAAAATCTTCTGCACTGAACGGGCGGAACAGATGCACCTGAATCATGCCGTATATACCTATGTTGTCCTTCATGATGTCGTCCTGCATACCGGAACTGCCGGTATCACAATCCGTATCTGCACAGTTCATCTGCGGCAGGATTTCCCGTATGGTTTCACACACCGAACCCATGGCAATTACTACGTACTTTGGATTTTTAGCACCGTAATACTGAAAAAAGCGGTATGTCCTGCCGGTTCTTTTCTCAATCTGTGCCATATATTCTTTTATAATTCCCGGAATTTTTTCATAAAAAAGATTCGCAGCTTCTCTTGTCTGGAAATAGATGTCCGGATTCTGCGCCGTTCCGCGCATAACCGGGTGATTTGGTGACAGCGCGCGTTCCCTGAACGCCTGCACCGCTTCTTTGTCAAGCATTTCTTCATAATCTTCATAGGACAATGCTTCTATCCGCTGGATTTCGTGGGACGTGCGGAAGCCGTCAAAAAAATGGATAAAGGGCAGTCTTCCTTTGACTGCCGATAAATGTGCTACGGCGGCAAGGTCGCAGACTTCCTGCACCGATGACGATGCGAGCATGACACAGCCTGTCTGGCGTACTGCACAGACATCCTGGTGGTCACCAAAAATGCTGAGTGCCTGTGCCGCCAGCGCACGTGCGCTCACATGCAGTACCCCCGGCAGAAGTTCTCCCGCCATTTTGTAAAGAGTCGGCTGCATTAACAGCAGTCCCTGTGATGCCGTAAATGTGGAAGCGAGTGTTCCCGACTGTAAAATGCCATGCATTGCGCCTGCCGCTCCGGCTTCGGACTGCATTTCCACCACATCTGCCGTTTCATCAAAAATATTTTTTCTGCCCTGTGCTGCCCAGTTATCCATCGTTTCTGCCATCGCCGAAGACGGTGTAATCGGATAAATCGCCGCAGCCTGTGTAAATGCGTAGGCGGTATAAGCGGCGGCAGTATTTCCGTCTACTGTCATAATTACTTTTCCCATAACATCCTCCATTTATAACCGGCTGCCGTTATCCACCCATTCTTTGGCATGGAGGGCAGCATTTTCATCAATCACCGGAACTTCCGCCGCCGTATCTGTTTGTTTTATATCGTTTTGGGCTGTATTTTTTTCACCCGCTCTTTCCTGTGTACTGTGTAACCGTGCATTTTTTCTGCCGTCAAGTGCCTGCTGAATGTCTTCTTTCATCGCATTGCTTCCTTTCGATGTTTTTATGACATTCAGTATTGCCTGTGTGCCGCCGATTATTCACCATTTACGGCTTATTTTCTTCGTATCCTGTGGAACTGCGGCTTTACTGTGATTTCCGTCACTACCAGCCCCTCTCTTTGTGCCAGTGCAAATGCCGCCGCTTCCGCCACTTCTTCGGGCAGCAGGTATGATGCTTCTTCTTCTCCTTCACAAAAGTCTGCATTGCGGTACAAATCGGTCTTTGCCATATCCGGCTGTATCGTAATCACCCGCACACCGTATTTGCGCACCTCGTCAAACAGGCTCTTTGCAAAGCCGGACAGCCCTGCCTTTGTCGCACCGTATGCACAGCCGTGCGGATTGGACTGCGCTGCCGTAACAGAGGATATATTTAAGACTGTCCCCCTGTTCTTTTTTAATGTTCGCAAAAGCTGCTGTGTCAGAATCATCGGTGCTTCCAGATTCGTGCGCACCATTTTCTGAATCTTTTTCGGATTTAATTCTTCATGCAGACCGTAATAACCGACCCCCGCATTATTGACCAACACCGTGACACGGTAATTCTTATCAATCTCTTTAATATGCGCACACAATGCCTGCGTGTCCGTAATGTCACAGACCACCGCATGAAATTTTTCCGGCTGTTCTTTGCAAAACTCCTGTGCTTCTGCTCTTTCAAAATTTCTTCCAAAACCAAAAACTTCATACCCATTTTTGACAAGCATACGGCTGAGTGCCAGTCCGATTCCGGAAGACGATCCCGTTACAACCGCCGTATCTGCCACATTTGCCATATCCGTGTTCTGCTCTATTCTTCCCATAAAAATATCCTTTCTTTTGGCAGTCTTTTTTCAAGCTGTCCGGTCAGAAATCCCTCCATGCGCGTCAGCAGTTCCGGCGGATACTGATACACACCGCCCACATTGGTATACGGAAACTGCACCACTGCCGCATGCGGCTCTTTCTTCCGCATATTTTTTAAATATTCCTTTGAAATGCGGAAACTTCCGACACTTACATCCACCAGCCGTTTCCAGTCAATCTGTTCGTCAACGCATTGAAGCATTTCTGCATAAACATTTTCCCAGTCCTTACAGTAAATCATCGGGTCAAATGCCAGACGCACGGAAAATCCCCACTGTACTGCTTCTGCCGCACACGCAATCCGCGCCTGCATATCCGGCGTAAAATGTTCATATGCCGCAATGACCGGCTGAGGCGACATGGTAAATGCAAATATTACCCGCTCTGTGACTGCCTGCTGTTTAAAATAATGCACATTGGCGCTTTTTGTCCGCACTTCAATTGTAAGATTTTCATGTTCCGTCGTAAACCGCATCCACTCTGCCGTATAACCGATGACCGGTTCGACCGCAAGCAAATCCGTATCATACGACACACACAGGTAAACGCTGTGCTGTTCTAACAAACGCTCCACTTCTGCAAAAATGTCTTCTAAATTTACAAATAGCACTACATTTGCAGAAGGATACATGCCTTTCAGATAGCAGTATTCGCAATCGTAAATGCAGTTCATCATGCAGGACGTATAATAAAACCAGTGATTACCAAAGCTTTGGCAGACCGGCGCGCCCTGATAAATGAGATTGTTTTTCTTTTCTGCCAGAATGAGATTCTGCGTTTTATGCTGTCTGACCACGCTCTGTCCCCTGCGGCAGAAGACATCTTTATAATGATGTACCGGTATCACCTGTGCCTGCGGAAAGCGGGACAGAATTTTTTGTGTTCTCGGATGATTCCAAACCGCTTCTTCCACATAAATATGCGAAAACCGTCCGTTATAACAATTCTTTTCTAAGCTGTTCAAGACACCGCTTCCCTTCTTTTTTATCCTTGCACGGCAGACTTCCTGCCGCATAACCGTCCCGGATTATGTCTTCATAATCTATACCCGATAACCGGCAGTACTTTAACAGCTGGAACAGTTCTGCTTCCATGACGGCGGAACAGTGCATATCATGACTAAGACGTTCTGCCTGCCGCTGTTCCTCTTGTGATAACACCTGCTGTTCCCGCGCATAATCTCTTTCTGCCGCTGCAAACCGTTCCACGGCTTGCGCAATCTGTCCAATCTGTGCCTGCACCAGTTCACGCACGGTATCTGCGGACATTTTTTCCTGTACACCGTTATCGGATATGATTTTTATAAAAAACATCTGATGCGGACCGAAAAAATGATGTGCCGCCTGATACCCCGCCGCCGCTTCCATGTCATATAATTCTATATTATATAATTCCGTGTCACATAATTTCACCGGATTTGCCGTATCCGTATTTTGCGGCATATCCGCTTTCTGACATACATGTTCCTCTGACACACTTGCTTTCCGCCGCACGTTCATTCCTGTTACAACCGCAGCTTCGGGAAACGGATGCCTGTATAAAATATCCGGGTAAAATGTCTTTTGTGTCGCTTCTTCCGTAATTTTGCTGCACAGATAAGCCACACCTTTTTTCTGTTCTGCGCCTGCGCATATGCCGCACTGCACAAAGATATCTCCCGCTTTCACATGTCCCATTGCACAGACAGCCGCGACAACTGTCGCGGCTGTAATTTCTCCCGTTCCCGTAATTGTAAGGCATATCTGCTGTTCCTCACAGCGATACATTTCAAACGGAAGGGAATTTATTTCTTTTTTCATTTTGTAATACTGCAAAAACGGATAGGCTTCATCATACAACGCTGTAAATAAATAAATCATCGCTTCTCCTCATTTTTGATTTCTTACTAATTCTGTGTCTTAACCTGTTCAAATTTTTCAAGCACTTCCTGTTCCGGTCCTCCTGTTATAAGGCTGACAACAACAATAACTGCTACAGCTACGATAAATGCCGGAAGCAGTTCATAGATTGCAAATACACCGCCAAGCTTTGCGATGACATATTTCCACAGGAAAATCATGACACCGCCGGATACCATACCCGCAAGAACACCGTAACGGTTCGCACCCTTCCAGAATAAAGATACCAGTACAACCGGTCCGAAGGTTGCGCCGAAGCCTGCCCATGCAAAAGATACAATATCAAATACAGAGCTGTCCGGGTTGCTTGCCATAAATACACCGATAACGGCAATCACAACAACAGTGATTCGAGCCACCACAATAGACATTTTCTCGGTAATCTTAATGTGAAAACAATCTTTTACGAGGTTTTGTGATACTGCGGAAGCCGCCGCCAAAAGCTGTGAATCTGCCGTAGACATTGTTGCCGCGAGCATACCGGCAAGAATCAGTCCGCCGATAATCGCCGGAATCGCACCGTATGTACTCAATAAATGTGCCACCCGTACAATAATCGTTTCAGAATTGCTGCCTGTCAGCACTTCAATTGCGCCTGCCTTTGACATGCTGTAACCTACAATACCGATAAATACACCAATTGTTAAAGAAATCACAACCCAGACGGTTGCCACACGTCTTGAAATCTTTAATTTATTTTCATCTTCAATTGCCATGAAGCGAAGCAGAATATGCGGCATACCAAAGTAGCCCAATCCCCACGCCATTGTAGAAGCAATACTTAAAAAGCTGTATTTTTCCGCAGATTGTGTTTCTACCGAATAGCTGTGGAAGAAATCCAGATAACCCGGAAGCTGCCTTGCATTATCTATTACCACATCTAATCCACCCGCAACATTGATACCGAATACCACTACAACCACCAGCGCGATTGTCATAACAATACTCTGAATCAAATCGGTTGTACTTGCTGCCAGAAATCCGCCCAATGCACAGTAGCCGACAATGACTGCTGCACTGATTATCATGGCTGCCATATAATTCACCCCAAACAGGCTGGAAAACAGCTTACCACAAGCTGCAAAACCGGAAGCCGTATACGGAATGAAGAAGATAATAATCATCAGTGCCGCAATGCCTGTCAGGATTCCTTTCTTATCACCGAATCTTTTTGCAAAGAAATCCGGCACGGTAAATGCCTCATAGGCTTTGGAATACACACGGATTCTTCTGGCTACAATCAGCCAGTTGACATATGTACCGATTGCAAGTCCAATGGCTGTCCATGCTGCACTTGCAACACCAGAAAGATAGGCAACACCCGGAAGTCCCATTAAGAGCCAGCTGCTCATGTCCGATGCTTCCGCACTCATCGCTGTTACAAACGGGCCTAATTTTCTGCCTCCCAGATAAAAATCATCGACGCTGTTATTCTGCTTCGAGCAGTAAAAACCAACACCTAACATTGCCGCAAGATATATAAGAATCGCGGCCATAATAATAATTTGTGACATAATTCTACCTCTTTTTTTCGATTTAAACCATAAAATTATAACACAAATTAAAATTTCAGTAAATAAATATTCGACAAATCAACAAAAAAGCCGCCGCTTTTCAATCTGTGTATCTGAATTTCCGACTGTGTTCTGTCCGGATTGCAGGTTCTATTTTATTCTATTACTTTTTATGTATTATTCGTATAACGGATACTTGTCTGTTAATCCCTTAACCAGTTCCATCGCCTTTGCCTTATTTGCATCGACATCTTCTACAAGCATTGCGATTGCATCTGCTACAATATCCATATCCGCTTCATTAAAGCCTCTTGTTGTAACAGCTGCCGTACCCAGTCTGATACCGCTTGTTACAAACGGAGAAGCCGGGTCATTCGGAATCGTGTTCTTATTACATGTGATGTTGGCTGCATCTAAGAGCTTTTCTACTTCCTTACCTGTAACTCCCTTACTGATTAAGTTTACAAGCATTAAGTGGTTGTCTGTACCGCCGGAAACGATATCAAATCCTCTGTTCATTAATCCGTTGCAGAGTGCCTGTGCATTCTTTACAACATTTTCTGCATACGTCTTAAAGCTTGGGTCTAAGGCTTCCTTTAAGCAGACTGCCTTACCTGCGATAACATGCATCAGCGGACCGCCCTGAATACCAGGGAATACGCTCTTATTGAACTTGAACTTTTCAGCAGCTTCTGCTGAACTTAAAATCATACCGCCTCTTGGTCCGCGCAGTGTCTTATGGGTTGTTGTTGTAACAACGTCTGCATACGGAATCGGGCTTGGATGTGCACCGCCTGCTACAAGACCGGCGATGTGTGCCATATCTACCATTAAATATGCACCGACTTCATCACAGATTTCCCTAAACTTCTTGAAGTCAATAACCCTTGCATATGCACTTGCACCTGCAATAATCATCTTCGGCTTGCACTCTTTTGCGATTCTTAATACTTCATCATAGTCGATAAAGCCTTCTGCGGTTACACCGTAAGGTACGATGTGGAAATACTTACCTGAAATATTAACCGGTGAACCGTGTGATAAATGTCCGCCGCAGTCAAGACTCATTCCCATAACGGTATCTCCCGGCTCTACCATAGCGAAGAATGCTGCTAAGTTAGCCTGTGCACCAGAATGTGGCTGAACATTGGCATATTCACAGCCGAATAACTTCTTTGCTCTTTCTATTGCCAGTGTCTCTACTACGTCAACATACTCACAGCCGCCGTAATATCTCTTTCCCGGATATCCTTCTGCATACTTATTGGTAAGCGGACTACCCATTGCTGCCATAACTGCCTTACTTACGAGATTTTCTGATGCAATCAGCTCGATATGGCTTCTCTGTCTTGCGAGTTCGTCATCCATCGCTTTTGCAAGATCCGGATCAAAACTTGATACTTCATTGAATGAATACATGAATACAACCTCCATTTTTTTATCTTTATTCTTAGATTTTATAATTAAATCTTAAATAAGTCAATGGCTTCTGACAGATGACGTGCATTTGTTAATAAATCTTCTGCCGCCGTATTCAGTCCTTCCACTGCGCCGAGCTGTCTGTTGGCTGTTTCGGTTACTTCTTCGGAAGATGCTGCTGTTTCCTCGGATACTGCCGAAATACTCTGGATAGAGTCAATTGTAACGGATTTTGCTTCGGCAATTGTATCAATACCGCCTGTAATCTCATTTAAGTTACTTAACAGTTCTTCAAACCTGCTCTGAATCTGTGCAAAAACCTTCTCTGCATTTTCAAGGGATTCGCCCTGTACTTCTACAACATCTTCGGCTTTCTTTGCAATCCTAACGGTATCATTGGTCTTGTCATTAATCGTACCGATGATTTTCTGAATCTCATTTGCTGAGTTTACGGACTGCTCTGCAAGCTTACGGATTTCAGAAGCTACAACTGCAAAACCACGTCCTGCCTCGCCGGCTCTTGCTGCTTCAATCGAAGCATTTAACGAAAGCAGATTGGTCTGTTCTGCAATCTCATTAATCGCATCAACAATTTTTGCAATCGCCTTGGACGATTCTTTTAACTGTGCAATTTCCTCAATAACCTGATGTGTAATCTCAACCGTTGAACCGGCATTAATCTTTAACTCACTAATTGAAGCCATGCCGCTTGCTACGATACCGGTTGTCACATCGGCAATCTTTGCAATCTTATCCGAATTATCAGATACGATATTAATCTTATCTGATAAAGCATCCATCTGTCTTAAACAATGCTCTGAATCTTCTGCCTGCTGGACAACGCCCTGTTCAATCGCTTCGATAGAAGCTGTAATATCCTGTGTTTCAGCTAACAGCTGTTTTGCACTGTCCGAAACGGTTGATACCGAAGTATCCACACGTTCCGATACTGTCTTTGTCTTTTCAATCAGCTGCTTTACATTATCAATCATGCCATTGGTACTTGCCGCGAGCCTTCCAAATTCATCTTTGCTTTTAACATCAATATGTACGGTTAAATCACCACCTGCTGCCAGTTCCAGTTTATCCATAATCTTTTTAATCGTCAGACTGAATGAATAAGCAAGATAGCCGCCGATTACCATCGCAATCAGGAATGCAATCACTACAATGGTAATGGTTACAATACGGATTTTCTGTGCCTGTGATACAATCACGCTCTGCGGAATCAATGCACATACGGTAAATCCATCGTCTGTCTTGGAGTAGATAAACAGCTGCTTTCTGCCATTATATTTTACATAAGAGCTTCCGCTTACATCTTCACTGTCTGCAAGCTTTGTAAAAAATTCCTGATTCGTAAAATACTGCTGTCCATCCTGAATATCCATATAATTAGATACTACGATTTCACCGCCGTCCGGCGCAATCAGACCGATAATGCTCTTTGAACCCATATCAATATCTGAAAGCGGCTCCGTAACATAATCAACATCCAAGTCAAAGAACATATAACCAATTGCCTTTTTAGATGTTCCGAGCAGCTGCCTTGCAAAGCTTACAGAATAATCTGCCGCGCCGCCTGCCGCATCCAATACTTCACGGCTTGAAAACCATGTAGAACGCTTCTGGTCGATTGTCTTACCTTCTGCAGAATTTTTAATCTTGTCTATATATCCTGCACTGTCAGCATCTTTTATCGTTGCCGTGTATAAAGGCTTTCCGTAATTACCAAAAATGTAAATATTTGAAATTGCCTTATTTCCCAGTGCCGTAGAGGTTAAATTGGCACGCAGTGTTGCATAATTATTGCCCTCTGTAATCGGATCGCTGCCGTATACACCGGAATAGTATTCCTGCACCATGGAATTATTAACCATATCCGTTGCCGTTGCCTTTACATTCGTAAACATCAGGTTGTAGTAATCTGCCGTCTTGGTAATCGTCGACTGCGATGACTGTGTATAACTCTTTGTAATTGCTTTAGAAGCAGTTGTATAAGAAGCCACACCCAGAATAATAATCAATGCAATCGGTATGATAAATGCACCAATCAGCTTAAATTTAATGCTCGACATTATTTTAACAAGCAGTCTGCCCTGTGGAATCTCCGGTTTTTTAATCTTCTTTATGCCCTTCCTTTTATTCCCTGCATGAGCCGCTTCACTGTCCGGCTCTGCATCTTCCTGGGGTACATCTTCAAACATTATGCCGTCTGTGTCCATAGGTTCCGATTCCTCAACATTATCCGTTCCCACATATCCGGCTGTATCCGCAATTTCAGCTGTTTCTACTGTTTCTGCCTGCACTGCTGAATCTGCTGAATCTGCTGAATCTGCTGTTTCTGCTGTTTCTGCTGTTTCTGCTGTTTCTGCCTGCTCTGCTGAATCTGCTGAATCTGCTGTTTCTGCCTGCTCTGCTGAATCTGCTGTTTCTGCTGTTTCCTGTATACCGTTATTATCAAGAGTATCATATTCTTCCACGGCTGCTTCTGATGACGGTACTGCCACAGACTCCCCTGCCGTATTCTCCCCCGGCAATTTATAATTGCCTTGTTGTGTTTCTTTACCACTCATTATAATACTCCTTTATTTTTCCTCCAATATTTTAACTGCACGATAATGTCTGCAATTTAGATGATATTATCATACATTATTTGTACGTTTTTTTCAACTCTTTCCTGTAAAAATTAACCATAACAAAAAGATATACAAAAGTGTTTTTGTGTATTTTCACAAAGTGTAAGCCCTGCCGCAGGAAAAAAATACCCAAAAGCCGCCACCCGGATCATACGGACAGCGGCTTTTGCCAATTTTTTAAAATTATTTAAACTTCCTGTTCTTCTTCAATGGCAATCGATAATTCTTCAAGCTGCTTTGCATCGACCACATCCGGTGCGTTTGTCAGCAGGCAGGAAGCATCCTTTACCTTCGGGAAAGCAATTACGTCACGGATACTGTCACATTTTGCCATAAGCATAACAAGTCTGTCCAGACCATAAGCCAGTCCTGCGTGCGGCGGCACACCATACTTAAAAGCGTCTAAGAGGAAGCCGAACTTCTCATTTGCCACTTCATCAGACATGCCCAGTGCCTTAAACATTCTTGCCTGAACGTCTGCCTGATGGATTCTGACACTTCCGCCACCGATTTCCGTACCATTTAAGACGATATCATATGCCTTTGCGCGGACTGCGCCCGGATTGGTTTCAAGCTGGTCAAGGTCTTCGTCCATTGGCATTGTAAACGGATGATGCATTGCCACGAAACGGTTTTCTTCATCAGACCACTCAAACTGCGGGAATTCCGTTACCCAAAGGAACTTGTATTCGTTCTTGTCTAACAGACCCATCTGACCTGCCAGTTCAACACGAAGTGCGCCTAAAACATTCCACACAATCTTGTTGCAGTCTGCGGCAAACAGCAGTAAATCGCCTGCCTGACCGTCCATAGCCGTAACGATTGCCTGCATTTCTTCGTCTGTCATAAATTTTGCAAATGAAGACTTTAACGAACCATCTTCATGGATTGCAATGTAAGCAAGACCCTTTGCGCCGTAACCCTTTGCAAAATCCACAAGTGCATCAATCTTCTTTCTCGGCATTGCACCCTGTCCCTTGGCATTGATACCACGGACTGTTCCGCCGTTTTCAATGGCTGATGTAAATACGCCGAAGCCGCAGTTTTTCACAAGCTCCGTAATATTCTTTAATTCCATGCCGAATCTTAAATCCGGCTTATCAGAACCGAAACGATCCATTGCTTCCTGCCATGTCATACGCTGGATTGGCAGAGCCACATCAATGTCTAACACTTCCTTAAACAGATAAGCTAACAGACGTTCATTGACATCAATCACGTCATCTACGTCAACAAATGATAATTCCATATCAATCTGTGTAAATTCCGGCTGTCTGTCCGCTCTTAAATCTTCATCACGGAAACATCTTGCAATCTGCATATAACGGTCATAACCGGAGCACATTAACATCTGCTTGAATAACTGCGGTGACTGCGGCAGTGCGTAGAACTTACCCGGATGAATACGGCTCGGTACAAGGTAATCTCTTGCGCCTTCCGGTGTACTCTTTGTAAGCATCGGTGTTTCGATTTCAAGAAAGCCTTCATTTGCAAGGAATGCTCTTGTGAGTGTCGCAACCTTACTGCGCATCATAATATTCGACTGTAAATCCGGTCTTCTTAAATCCAGGCAGCGGTATTTTAATCGTAAATCTTCCTTTGTATTGATATTCTCCTCAATTGGGAACGGCGGTGTTTCAGATTCTGATAATACACGAATCTGTTCTGCAACCACTTCAATATCACCTGTCTTTAAATTCTCATTGACTGCGCCGGAACGCTTCTGTACCTTTCCGACTACTGCAATAACATATTCGTTACGGATACCGTATGCTTTCTTAAAGCCTTCGCTTCCGACCGTATTTTCATCAAATAAAATCTGTAAAATACCACTTCTGTCCCTTAAATCCACAAAAATGAGTGCGCCCAGATTTCTTCTGGTCTGTACCCAGCCCATTACGGTTACGGTTTCCCCGATATTTGCGGCAGAAACTTCTGTACATCTGTGTGTTCTTTTTAAGCCAACCATTGATTCAGCCATGTTGTAACTTCCTCCTAAACTCGCCTATTGCGGCTTTTCTTCATTCAATAAATCGTAAATATCCAGATTCTCAAGCCGGATTTTACTGTCCTCTATAAGCTTCAGCGTGGATTCTTCGTGAATCATGCGCTGAAATTCCAAAAACACGCGCATATCCATGTTTTTGATTTCTTCTATTATTATATCCACTGCGGTATCAATGTCAAATGCTTTTCGATACGGACGCTCAGAAATCAACGCCGCAAATTCATCGGTAAGCCGCAGTATTCTTGCGCCAAACGGAATTTCCTCCCCGCTTAAATTATTCGGATACCCGCTTCCGTCAAAACATTCGTGGTGATACAGCACCGTTTTCATAACCGTATCTGAAAAATCATACCGTTTCAGATATTCATATCCGATTTTGGAATGCATCCGCATATACTTCATTTCTTCAATGGATAACCCGTCACTGTTACGTCCGTACAGGTATGGGGAGAGCTTTAATTTACCAACGTCGTGAATCATTCCCGCCAGCTTTAACTCATACGCTTCATCTTCGCTCATGCCCAGCCTTTTTGCAAGCGCATAAGTCAAATTTCCGACCAGTATCCCGTGAGAAATACCATCTTTGAAATCATTGATAATATTTTCTTCCAGTCCGCAGTCCTGCATATGTTCCTCCAGTCCATTCATTAAAAATTATTTTCACTGAAAAACTTTCGTTTCCGCTCAATCATTTCATCAATCCGCTGTATGTAATTCGTGACGTCCTTTACATTTTCAATCCGCTCAATGCGTCCTGCCTGTCCGCCTTCTGTTTCATTCTGAAAAACAATCTTTGTAGAAGCGCCTGCACCCATTGCGATAATTGTCTGCTTTTCTTCCATAATTAAAATGTTGTAAATACACTCAAGCCCCGGCTTGCTGTAACCCACATTTTCAAAGTTACCCGCCATATTCTTCTGCCTATACATATAATATGGCTGATGTCCCATCTGGTGTGCATAATCTGCCGCCATGGATACGATTTCGTCGCTGTTGTCCATTTGCAAATCCAGATATTTTTCGCGCCAGATATTTAATGCCGCCGCACGCTTAATCGCAAGCGAATGAACGGTCAGGCTTTCCGGTGCAAGTGCTTTTATTTTTTCAAGCGTATGCTGTACCATTTCTTTATTTTCGCCCGGCAGTCCAAGAATCATATCCATATTGATATTGTCAAGCCCGGCTTTTCCTGCCAGTGCAAATGCTTCTTCAATCTGCTCCACCGTATGTCTGCGCCCGATTAAATCCAGTGTCTGCTGGTTCATTGTCTGCGGATTAATGGAAATGCGGTCTACATGGTGTGCCTTTAATACACACAGCTTCTCATAGGTAATACTGTCCGGTCTGCCCGCTTCTACGGTCAATTCCCGGCACGCTGACAAATCAAACTGCCGCTCCAGCTCTGTCAGTAACATATCCAGCTGTCCAGCGCTTAACGTCGTCGGCGTTCCGCCGCCAAAATAAACCGTATCCAGTCTCCGTCCACGCATCGCTTCCGATACATATTTCATTTCCTTTAATAAAGCTTCCAAATACGGTTGTACTTTGCTTTGATATGCCGCCAGCGAATAAGATGTAAATGAGCAGTACAGACAGGTTGTCGGACAGAACGGAATCCCGATATACAGGCTGTATCCGTTCTTATAATCCATTTTTTCCAAAATGCTTTTCTCTGTCTGTGCAACCTGTAAGGCAAGCTGCGCCTTTTTCTCACTGACAAGGTGCTTTTTTGTAAATTCTTCCAAAATCTGCTCGCGGTCTGCACCTTTTTCCAACAGGGTATAGGCGATTTTACTTGGGCGCACACCCGTAAGATAGCCCCACGGCAGTGTCTTGTTTAACTGTGCAGATAACTTTGTATACAGTGTACATTTAAACGCTTCGTGGAGTTCTTTCTTGGAACGCCCGTCTTTTTCCGGTACTTCCGGTTCAATCACAATATCCTGTGCTGTGCGTGTCTGCTCTGCCTGCTCCTGATACTGCATGACCTCTGTCCGCGGATAAAAGGATTTAATAAGCACCACTGCATCATCATAAAAATCCATGTCGGATATTTTTATATATATCATGTTTCATTCCTAACTTACTGTTTGTTGCATTTTTATATCTTTAAAATTTTCACTGCAAAAACGGATTGTATTTCTTTTCATATGCCACACTCGTCGATTCTCCATGTCCCGGAAAAACTTTGGTATCTTCCGGCAGGATAAGAAGCTTTTCTTTAATGGAACGCACAATGGCACTCATGCTACCGGTCGGAAAATCGGTTCTGCCGACAGATGCTGCAAACAGCGTATCTCCTGAAAACAAAATGCCCGCTTCTGCGATATAATAGCAGCTTCCGCCCGCAGTATGTCCCGGTGTGTGAAAGACTTCAATATCCAGTCCCGCAAGAGATAAATGCGCTCCGTCCTTATGGTACACATCTGCATCAAGCACCGTACTGCGCCCGTAGCCCTGCGAAAGATTCATCTGCGGACTGTGCAACAGTTCTTTTTCATCTTCGGATACATACACCTGCACGTTATGTCTTTTGCGTACTTCCTCTGCCGCTAAAATATGGTCGTAATGTCCGTGTGTTAAAAGGACTGCACAAAGCTTACAGTCGGATGCCGCAATCATTTCATCAATCCTGTCCGGCAAATCCGGCGCATCAATTAATATACATTCTTTGGTTTCCTGATTGCAAAGCAGGTAACAGTTCGTCCCCACATCTCCCAGCACCCTGAAATCCAGTTCAATCTTACCCATGTATAATATACTCCTTCCAGCAGTCCTCATACCGCCAACACCACGTAAAATTGTGCCGTTTGCGGCACAATTTTGCTATTTGAAAAATCTTTGATATAAGGATTTTGCAAATTCCGAAAAAGCTGCCATTTATGGCTTTTTCAGATACCTGCCGTTTGCCAATACCTTGCAAAATTGTAATGCATGCATTACAATTTTGCTATTCCGAAAAGCTTAGATATAAGGCTTTTCGGAATTTAGCCGGTGGCTCTCATGATATCCGTCACACCTTCGATTTTCCTTAACTTATCAACCAGACGGTTTAATTCTTCTTTTCCGTGGATATCAAATCCCATGTTAATCGTTGCCAGTCCTTTTTTATTGACACGGCTGTTCATAAACATCACATCAATATTTGCTTCCGTAAATACACGGGAAATATCAATAATTAGTCCTGTTCTGTTATTGGCAAAAATGTTAATCTCTGCACCGTATTTTTCTTCCTTAGAACCTGTAGACTCCCATTCTGCTTCAATCAGTCTTGCACGCTCGCTGTCCGGAAAGTTCAAAATATTGATACAGTCTGTCCGGTGAATGGAAATACCTCTGCCTCTTGTGACAAAACCGACGATTTCATCACCCGGAACCGGATTACAGCACTTTGAAAAACGAACCGCGACATCATGGATGCCTTTGACAACAATACCACCCTTATTCTTTTTGGACGTTTCCTTATTGGCTTTGGCTTCATTCTGGACGATTTCTTCCAGCACCTGTGTATCGGTAATTTCTGCCTTCTTGCGCTTTTCGTATTCTTCGGACAGTTTGTTGATAACCTGTCCTTCTTTTAATCCGCCGTGTCCGACAGATGCCAGCATGGACTCCCAGTCCTTAAAGCCATATTTGCGCAGCGCTTTTTCGATAATCTCCGGCTTTGTAAGTTCTGATAATACAATGCCCTTCGTCTTGCAGTATGTTGACAGCATTTCTTTTCCTTTTAAAATGTTGTCTTCTTTTAATTCCTGCTTAAACCACTGGTTAATTTTATTGCGTGCCTGTGTACTTTTGACAATGCTTAACCAGTCACGGCTCGGTCCTTTGGAATTCTGTGATGTAATAATCTCAATCCGGTCACCACTCTTAATCTGATAATCAATATTGACAAGCTTTCCATTGACTCTTGCACCGACCATCTTATTACCGACAGCACTGTGGATACTGTATGCAAAATCAATCGGACAGGAACCTGCCGGAAGATTTTTGACATCACCGGATGGTGTAAAGCAGTACACACTGTCCGAAAACAGATTGAGGTCATTTTTAATAGAAGATAAAAATTCCTTGTTATCGGACATTTCCTTCTGCCATTCCAGAATCTGACGCAGCCAGCTCAACTTTGCTTCTTCGGACTCATTGCCCGTTTCTCCGCTCTTACCTTCCTTATATTTCCAGTGTGCTGCAATACCATATTCAGCAGTACGGTGCATTTCATAAGTACGAATCTGGATTTCAAACGGCTGTCCGTTTGATGCAATCAGTGTGGTATGCAGGGACTGATACATATTGGGCTTCGGCATGGCGATATAATCCTTGAAACGTCCCGGAATCGGCTTGTACATTTCATGAATGACACCGAGTGCCGCATAACAGTCCTTCACGGTATCTACAATAATACGCACGGCAAAAATGTCGTAAATCTGGTCGAGTGTCTTATTCTGGTTGACCATCTTTCTGTAAATGGAGAAGAAGTGCTTGACACGTCCGTTAATCTCTGCTTCAATGCCCGCATTGCTGATGTGCATGCCGACTTCTTTGATAATGCTGTCGATAAATGCTTCTCTACCTGCTTTATTTAAGTTAATCTTTTCAACCAGATCCTGATAAACATCCGGCATCAGATACTGCATGGATAAATCGTCCAGTTCCACTTTAATCTTGGAAATACCAAGGCGATGCGCAATCGGTGCATAGATTTCCATCGTTTCACGCGATTTTTCAATCTGCTTTGCCGGTGTCTGATACTGCATTGTCCGCATATTATGCAGGCGGTCTGCCAGTTTGATCAGAATCACACGGATATCCTTTGCCATGGCAAGGAACATTTTTCTTAAGTTCTCTGCCTGAACTTCCACTTTATCCGCATCATAGGACAACTGTCCTAATTTTGTGACACCATCCACCAACAGTGCAACCTCTGCACCAAACTCCTGTTTGATCTCCTCGTCGGTCATAACGGTATCTTCCACCACATCATGCAAAAGTCCCGCTACAATCGTCTCCTTATCAAGCTCTAACTCTGCTAAAATAATCGCAACGCACAATGGATGGATGATATACGGTTCTCCCGATTTTCTTACCTGCCCCTTATGTGCCTCGTATGCAATGTTGTATGCCTTCTCTATCAGACTGATATCCGTAGATGGATGATACTTACGGACACTGGCTATCAAATCCTCATATAACACTTCAGGGCTGGTAAAATCCGCAGGTGTCGCAACCTGCTTCTCCAATCTGTCTGATTTCTGATTTGCCTCGTTTACTCGTACTATTTCTTCTGGCATACGCTACCTCCGCGTTCACTGTATAGGAAAAATTATTACCATTATATATTCTGATACAAAAAAATACAACCCCTATACGGAAGCGTAAGTTTTTTCCATAAACTCTTTTGTAGCCGCCGCATTTTCCGGAACGGTATTTTCAAGCGTACAGTGTACATACGGCTTATGCTCTTTAATCTTCTTTAAAAGGAGCGGATAGTTCAGGCTTCCAGTTCCTGCTGCAATCGACTTTAACTCATTACCTTCGACCACATAATCCTTGCAGTGTACGACTGCAATTTCATCACCAAGCAGTTCAAATGCCTGATTGATAATCTCATCCTGTCTGTCAATGTTATCCACGCAGAGCAGATTTACCGGGTCAAAGATAATCTGGAGATTTGGAGAATCAATCGCATCTAAAACCTTTCTTGCGCGTTCCACGGTACATACAATGTGCTTCCATACCGGTTCAATGGCGATAATCACACCGAACTGCTCTGCGCACTTTACAATTGGTCTTAAATTTTCAATAAAGGTCTGTAACGCTTCTTCTGTATGGTTTGCAGGCTCGTACTTGTATTCGGTATTAACCGCGCCTGTTTCTGTTCCAACCACACCGCAGCCTAAAATGCTTGCAAAACGAATCGATGCAATATATTTATCCACGATTTTTTTGTGCTGTTCCGGATCCGGGTTGCAAAGATTCAGATAACAGCCAAGGACTGCCACATCCACATCATTTTTTCTGCAGATTTCTTTCATATACATCGCAAGTCCCGGTGTCATCGTTTCGATTTCCGGCTTAAATTCCTTGATAGACTTTGCCAGCGCAATGTGCATACAGTGAAATCCCATATTGTGGATATTTGCCACCATTTCATCCAGCGGTGCATATTTTGTATCATGTGCTCTAATACCTAATCTCATAGCTTATTCTCCATTCTGACATCATTTTTCTTTTATTTTACTACGCAATGCCCGCTTTCGTCAAATCACCATGTCATATCATTTTCAGACAGTGCTTTATAATAAGTAATTAAAGGTATAAAACTCTGTGCAAAGCCCTTTGTACTGGAACCTGCACCAATAATGGCATCTTCTTCCTCACGTTTTTGTCCGTTGATAGTCGACGGTTTTTCATAAATGGCTCGTTTAAAGGTTTCAAGTCCCGGCGCAAGGTATTTTTTATCTCCGGTTAATTCATAAGCAATCGCAAGTGATTCCAACAGCAGTGTATTGTTGCCAAGACGTGCAAGACTTGGCAATTCCTTATAATAAAACAGTCCGTTATCCATCAGGCAGTTCTCTATTAAATCATCCACCGCACGGATAAGCATTTCTTTGATGTCTTCCTGCGGAAATTCCCGGTAATAGCGCATAACACTTCCAACCGCAACGGAAATCATAAAGCCCACACGAATTGCAGTGTTATCCGTATACGGCGCCAGCCAGCTTCCGTACTCATCTTCCCACACTTCAAAGCTGTGAATAATCCAGTCACATTTTTCCACCCATTTTTTGTCGTGAGTTTCTATATAAAGTGCTGTCAGCGTACGCAGCGCCCAGCCGGTTTCTCTTGCATTTGCTTCCCCTGCATGGGCATACATCGGTGTATCCAAAAGACGCAATACATTTTCACCGATACCAATGGCACTTGCCAGTCCCCGCTCATCTCCGGAAAAATGATAATAATCTAACAAGCCTTCCACCCACTCATGCGAACATACCATTACGCCGTTGGCACAATGCCCTGCCGTATGCTCCCACTGTCCGCCGATGCGCAATGGATTTTTGCTGTAATGGCAGATATCAACGTCCATCCAGTGTTTTGCCGTTACTAAAAGATAATCAAGATACCTTCTTACCCCGGTACGCGCATACTGTAATGCGCAGGAATGCGGAAAGTCGTATTCATTATTTGACCACACAACTCTGCCGTTACCCCTGCCCTGCATGGTGTAACCGGAATCCCACGTATCACCCCAGTTTAACATTCCATAACAGCGTGCATGGGCATCCGCTTTTCCCATTAATGCAATTTCCACATCATTATTGAGCTTTTCCGGGAAAACATCTAACATAACACCTGCTTCCTTAAAAATGCGAGGTGCAATGCATGGTCTGTCCGGCATCTGATAAATTAAACTCCGGTTATCCAGCTCCCAGACAGGTTCTTCCGGTGCATGAAAATGCATTAAGAACTGCTGTTCTCTTGCCATACCCGGCTGCATCACAACATTTCCCACACCTTCCGGCACAAGCATCACACTGATTCCGTTTTTATCGGCACGCACCGCCTTCGGGTAATTCTGCTGTGCCTGATAAACGGTAATACAAAGTCCGTCCTTCTCATCGGTGCGGTCTGCCATAAAGGTTCCGTATAATACTTCTGCAAAATGCTCATTTGCCTCTTTTAACAAATATTTTGCATCAATCACTTTATTGACCGGCTCACCGTCTTTTCCAATAAAGAAATCCGTTTTATAGTTAGAACTTCCAACCAGTGTCCGCACAGTTTCCGGCGGTGTCTTTTTTTCAATAGCTTCCAGTTCCAATATGCCCCTTGTATGAAAAAGAGGACCTTCATTTGCCGAATTGTCTGTCAGCGTATCCCCACAGCCTGTCGAATCCGTTTCCGCATCAAAATTCATCGGAATCAATGCATCTGATACAGCTTCTGTCCCTGCTTTGTAGTGAAATACCAGTGACTTTACCGTAAGCGGGTTATCTGTCGTATTGATAATCCGATAGGATACCTCTGTCCATGGTTTGCCCGCATATGCCGTAAGCCGCAGCTCAAACCGGATGTTTTTTGCGTCACCCGTACCGCCATTGACTGTATCGTCTGCCCGGCTGCATAGACTGCTTCCTTCCGCCGATAAAATCACACAGACCGGACCTGCTTCCACCACGCGCCATGTATCAATCTGCATATCATAGGTATCTCCGTTACCATCCTTTAAATACGGTCCTTCAAAATCTGCAGCTTTGTATATTTTTCTGCCGTCATCGAGTTCTTTAAAAATGCTGCCGCTGTGGTTGGCGACTTCATATTTTAAACACCCTGTATCTATCCGGAAGCCGTCTGCAACCTTTTCTACTGTTGCTGTCATTCCTTTTCCGGCCGTTTTATTTATGTTACTGTTGGTTCCGGCTTTTGCGTTAACATCAAATTGCAATACCGCTGCTTTATTTGCTGGTAAGTCCGCCAGAAAACGCAAAAACAGGTAGCGGATACTTCCGTCATCATAACGTGCTGTCACCTTTGGCTGGATTAATACCGGACTGCCGTTCTGCAAAACCGCCATATCCTCTGTTTTCGTATATGCTCCTTTTTTAAACGGAATTGTCACACTGACCGGTTCCTCGATTCTTGCATATTTATATAACTTCTCGCAATAAATTTCTATCATAATTTTCCTCCAATCTTTGTGCAAGCACAGCTCTTTTTTTTCCGCTTCTTACAGGCTTATTCGCCGTGCAGTGGGAAAGCTTCGCTTTCCCACTGTCGGGCATTCGCCCTATCGTATGAAGCCGTCTAAAAGCGCTTTGTGCAAGCACAGCTCTTTTTTCCACTTTCATACGACACTGCTCATTGCTTACGCACATTATAACATATTTTCTGTATATTTCTACTGAATCGGCGGTTGGCTTTGGGGAAACTACTGATTTTTTATTCAAGAATGTGGTCTTATTTGCTGCAATAAATTTACACTGGTGATTTTGTGCTTTTTCTGATATACTAATGTGATAATGTTGGGCGAAAACCCACAACTGTAACGCCCGCACGGATTTTTACCGCTGCTTCGCAACAAACCGCTCAATATAAGGCAGGCGGCACCGAAATGCCTGCGGAAATGGGGATTAATATGAACTACGCTGAAATTAAATACTGTGATATTGCCAACGGACCGGGAGTGCGCACTTCTTTGTTTGTAAGCGGCTGTACGCACCACTGTCCGGGATGTTTTAATGAAATCGCATGGGATTTTGAATACGGAAAGCCGTTTACGCAGGAAACCATCGATGCTATACTGGCTTCATTAGAACCCGGTTATATTGCCGGGCTGACACTGCTTGGGGGCGAACCGTTTGAATATGCCAACCAGCAGGGGCTTCTTCCGCTGTTACAGCAGACCAAAAGCCGCTTTCCGCAAAAAAATATCTGGTGTTTTACCGGATACCTTTTTGACAAAGACATCTGTGGACAGATGTGTGAAAAATGGGATGTCACCCGCGAAATGCTTTCCTATATTGATGTCCTTGTGGACGGAAAATTTATGCAGGAACTCAAAAGCCTGAATTTAAAATTTAAGGGCTCTTCCAACCAGCGCACAATTCTGGTACAGGAATCCCTTGCCAAGGGAAGTCCCGTTTTGCTTTTCTAATAAAAAAATAACGAATGGAGATTATCTTATGAACACAATTGTAAAATTAAAAAAACTGACACCAAATGCCATTATTCCGACTTACGGTACTGCCCAGTCTGCCGGTGCAGACCTTTATTCCGGCATGGAACAGCCTGTAACAATTGAACCGGGAAAAACTGAATTTATCCACACCGGTATCGCCATTGCCATTCCGGAAGGACTGGTCGGTCTGGTGTATGCACGAAGCGGCATGGCATGCAAAAAAGGCATTGCCCCTGCCAACAAGGTCGGTGTCATTGATGCCGATTACCGCGGTGAAATCATGGTTGCACTCTATAACCACGGAAATGAAGCTGTTACCGTTGAACCGGGCGACCGCATTGCACAGCTTGTACTGACACCGTTTATTACCGCCGCTTTTGACGAAGCCGATTCTTTAGACGAAACAGACCGTGGAAACGGCGGCTTTGGTTCTACCGGAACAAAATAGATGCAACGAAACTGCTTTGAAATGAGGTTCTATGTATTTTGAAAATATTCCTGTTTTTAGCGAATTGAATTTATTTTCTATTTTATTGAGAATTGCGCTTGCCCTGATTTTAGGCGGTGCACTGGGAATTGAACGCGAGCAGAAACAACACCCCGCCGGATTTCGTACTTATGTGATTGTGTGTCTGGGTGCAACTCTTGCCTGTATCACCAATCTTTATATGTGTGAACGGCTTGGCGGCACAGACCCTGCCCGGATTCCGGCACAGGTTATCAGCGGTATCGGCTTCCTCGGCGCTGGAACGATTCTTGTCACGCGCAACAATCATGTCCGCGGTCTGACCACTGCCGCAGGGCTTTGGTGCTGTGCCACGATTGGCATTGCCGTAGGCTCCGGCTTTTACTGCGGTGCTGTTTTATGTACGGTTATGATTATATTTTCCCTGCGTATTTTGTCGCGCGTTGACAAACGACTGATGCGTTTTAACAAGTACATCTCCATTTATGCAGAATATCAGGATTCTTCCTTTATCAAGGACCTGATTGAATACTGCAACCTGCATAATTACGAATTACATAATCTGGAAATTTATCCGACCCATGAGCAGCGTTCCGGTTTTGCCACATTTTATGTGCGTGTACAGAATCCCATTATGCGCCAAACTGTTTTAACGGATATCCGCGATCTTTCTAATTCACTGATCATCGAAGAAATCCGTTGAATTATCCGGATATCGGATATCTTCCAGTTTGCGCTGTCTGTCTTTATGGATTCACAGATTGTACTTATCAAAATTTCAGCTTACCAAAAAAGAGATTTACGAAGCCGGTCATTATTAAACCGTTTCCTCGTAAATCTCTTTTATTTT
>ENA-UESK01000227-UESK01000227.1-human-gut-metagenome-genome-assembly--contig:-NODE-227-length-27763-cov-6.006213_pt1 | contig 27763 bp, 20 predicted proteins | sample MGYA00243006_ERZ508007 | MGnify/ENA primary metagenome ERZ508007 (study PRJEB26167, sample SAMN06115452) | human gut metagenome | host: Homo sapiens | place: China:Jiangsu | collected 2015-08-21... | reverse complement strand
TCGACCGGGGCTAAAAAGGTTTATAATACATATGAAGTAATATATATGCAGGAGGCTGACCGTCAGAGAATTGCCAGAGATATTCATGATACCGTTGTCCAGGGGCTGACTGCTTTAATACATAAAAATGAATTTGTGGAAAAGATTTTTGAAACAGATAAGCAGCGGGCACAGTTGGAATTGAAAAAGAATAATAACGTTATCCGGGATTCCATTAACGAACTGCGCAATATTATATTTGATCTTCGACCCATGTCTTTAGATGATCTTGGATTTGAAAAAACATTTTATACAGCAATTGAAAAAATAAAAGGAACAACACAGATGGTTGTGAAAGCTGATTATCTGTGCGATACTGATTCAATGAATCCGATTATCGGAATTACGGTTATCCGGATAATACAGGAATTATGCAGCAATTCTATTAAATATTCAAAGGGAACAAAAATCCAGGTTACGATAAAGCAGGATAAGCAGAATGAACTGCTCATTTTGTATTCAGATAATGGAGAAGGATATGATTTGAACAAACCGACGGATTGTACAAAAAACAATACCGGATTTGGATTGAATATGATGCGGGAGAGGATTGCACTGTTACAGGGAAAAATGGAAGTGTGTTACAAAGACGGAGAACTTTCTTATACAATCCGGATTCCTTTAGATACACAGAAAATATGAAACTGGGAGGAATTATAAATGTCTGTTAATATATTATTAGCTGATGACCATTTGATGGTGCGGGAAGGATTAAAACAAGTATTGGAATTAGATCATGATATTGATGTAATCAGTGAGGCAAGCGATGGATATGAATGCCTGAATCTGATTAATAAGACACACCCGGATGTAGTGCTGCTTGATATTAATATGCCAAACCTTGACGGCTTACAGGTGTTGTCGATTATGAAACAGCAGAAAATGAAAAGTAAGGTGATTATGCTTACGATTCATAAGGATGTAGATTATCTGATTGAGGCATTGGATGCCGGATGTGACGGTTACGTTTTAAAAGATTCAGATTCGGAAACATTGAAAAAAGCAATTTTTGATGTATATAATGGAGAAACATTTATTGAACCAAGCTTAACAGTATTGCTTAATTCAAGTCTGGCAGAGCGTGATGTAATGAAAGACAAACTCAGTGAACTGACAAAACGTGAAGTTGAAGTTTTGAAATTAATTGCAAGTGGAATGTTTAATAAAGAAATTGCATCTACTCTTTGTATCAGTGAACGGACAGTTAAAAATCATGTATCAAATATCTTTAAAAAGATAGAGGTATCAGACAGAACACAGGCAGCTGTATTTGCAATAAAAAATAATCTGGTTGATATTAAATAGCTCTCGTAAAAACAGCTTTTATAAAAGAAAATAATTGCTATTGTGTGATTGCAAATATATCGATAGATAAATGATAAATAAAATTATGGAGAATGGTATAAAGGAAATGAGTCTTTGTACCATTTTTTATTTTGCAGAAAAACAGATATGCAATATTTATATCTGAGAAAATATTTCTAAAAAAAATGCAACGGTTATACAATGGTTTGGTTTTTGCAGGTGCTTTAAATTTTGAATGAAACAGACAGTAAATTAAAATTACATTAAGCAATAAGCAAAATCTAATAAAAAAGTGTTTCACGTGAAACATTGTAGTTTTTTTATAGAAATCAAGTGAAAATAAAGAAAAAAATGAAATTAAATAAAATGGGAAAATTCTATAGATATCTAATATAAAAAATGCTATAATATTTACGGTGTGTCTGGGTCAAAAGTTATTCATGTACATATGAGCATGATAAGACTTTTTGGATTTTTGACCTTAACATTTTTATGTTGGACGGCTAAAGTGTTTCACGTGAAACATTGATTAAGAATGCCGTCGGGATTGGAGAATAAATGGGGAGAATTATAGCAATTGCAAACCAAAAGGGCGGCGTTGGAAAGACGACAACAGCAATTAACTTGTCCGCCTGCCTGGCAGAAGCAAAACAGAGAGTATTAGTCATTGATATTGATCCGCAGGGAAATACCACAAGCGGTCTTGGAATTGATAAAGAAGAAAAAGAAAATACAATCTATGAAGTTATGCTGGGTGAAATTTCGATTGAACAGGCTATCTGTAAGGAAGCATTTGATTGTCTGGACGTAATCCCTTCTAATGTCAACCTTGCAGGTGCGGAAATCGACCTTATTGATATAGAAGACCGCGAGTATATTTTAAAGAAAAGTATTGCTCAGATCCGGAAAAACTATGATTATATTATATTGGACTGTCCGCCGTCTTTAAGTATGCTGACAGTCAACGCAATGACTGCAGCAGACACAGTACTTGTGCCGATTCAGTGCGAATACTATGCATTGGAAGGATTAACACAGCTGATACATACAATTCATCTGGTTCAGAAAAAATTAAATCCAAATCTGGAACTGGAGGGTGTTGTCTTTACAATGTATGATTCCAGAACCAATCTTTCATTACAGGTTGTGGAAAATGTAAAAGATAATTTAAAACAAAACATCTATAAGACAATTATTCCAAGAAATATCCGGTTAGCCGAAGCACCGAGCCACGGACTGCCAATCAATATTTATGATACAAAGTCCAGTGGCGCAGAAAGTTACCGCTTATTGGCACAGGAAGTAATGAACAATAGAAATGAGGGAAAATAAATGGCAGTAGCGAAGAAAAGCAAAGCATCTTCAAAAGGGCTTGGAAAAGGATTGGGAAATCTTATCCGGGAATCGGAAGAAGATGAAAATGTAGTAGTAAAGGAAGTAGTCAAAGAAGTTGTTGTAAAAGAACCGGGTGAAATGAAAGTTCGTCTGTCACAGATTGAACCAAACCGGGAACAGCCAAGAAAAGTATTTGATGAAGATGCGCTGATTGAATTGTCGGAATCGATTAAACAGTATGGCGTCTTACAGCCGCTTCTGGTTCAGAAAAAGGACAAGTATTATGAAATTATTGCCGGTGAAAGAAGATGGCGTGCAGCAAAGCTAGCAGGAGTCAAAGAAGTACCGGTTATTATAAAAGACTACTCTACGCAGGAAGTCATGGAGATTGCGTTGATTGAAAATATTCAGCGTGAAGACTTAAATCCAATAGAAGAAGCGCAGGCATATCAGCGTTTAATCAAAGATTACCGGTTAAAGCAGGATGAAGTCGCGGAAAAGGTATCAAAGTCCCGTGCGGCAATTACGAATTCGCTGCGTCTGTTAAAGCTTGATGAACGTGTACAGGAAATGGTTATGGAAGGCAAATTAAGCAATGGTCATGCCAGAGCCATTATCGGAATAGAAGACGGCGACCAGCAGTATCAGGTAGCACAGAAAATTTTTGACGAGCAGATGAGTGTCCGTGAAACGGAAAAATTGATGAAAAATCTGAACCGTCCTGAAAAACCGGAAAAACAAAAGCCACAGAATGATTTTGTGTACCGGGATATTGAGGAAAAGATGAATAAAATTATGGGTACAAAAGTCGTTATTAAAAACCGGGAACACGATAAGGGTAAAATTGAAATTGAATATTATTCACAGGCAGAGCTGGAAAGAATCTATGATTTGCTGAAACAGATAAAAAATGAATAATTCAATATTTTTTACACTTATACTATAAATATAGGAGCAAACGATTATGATAAATTTTTTTGATTTATTTTCAGTGGATACCCTGTATATTGTCTTGGGACTTGCCGGGGTAAGCCTGATTACGCTGATTCTTGCAATTGTTGCGCTTTGTAAGGCAGCAAAGTTAAAAAAGAAATACCGTTCCTTTATGGAAGGTGCAGATGGAAAGTCGATTGAGAGTCTGATTCATGAACATCTCGATGAGATTGAAAGTATCCGGACAGTCGGTGAGAAAAACAGTGCGGCAGTGAAAGATATTTACGAAAAAATGCAGTATACATTTCAGAAGGTGGGCATTGTGAAGTATGATGCGTTTCATGAAATGGGTGGAAAGTTAAGCTTCGCATTATGTATGCTGGATAAAGTCAATAACGGATATATTATCAATGTAATGCACAGCAATAACGGCTGTTTTGCTTACATTAAAGAGGTTGTTGACGGAAAGTCGTACATTGAGCTGGGCGATGAGGAAAACCAGGCATTACAGCAGGCTGTGGCAGGACGCATGGGTGATGCTGATCTGGGCAGAAAAATCAATGATGCGATTCAAAAAGATGTTTCCGTAGATTAATTATGGGGAAAATTATATAAAAGACTGGAAATGAATAAAAAAACGTTGTATGATGGCAATGAATTGAAAAATTGAAATGGAGATTATGGAAAATGTTAGATTTAAAATTTGTAAGAGAAAATCCGGAAATTGTAAAGCAGAATATTAGAAATAAGTTTCAGGATAGAAAGCTTCCGCTGGTAGATGAAGTGATTGAACTGGACGAGCAGGCAAGAGCGACCCAGACAGAAGCCGATGAGTTAAGAGCAAACCGTAACAAGCTTTCAAAGCAGATTGGTGCATTAATGGCACAGGGCAAGAAAGAAGAAGCGGAAGAAGTAAAGGCAAAGGTCAATGCCGATGCAGAACGTTTAAAGGAACTGGAAGCAAAGGAAAGTGAATTAAACGCAAGAGTAAAGGAAATTATGATGACTATTCCGAACATCATTGACCCAAGCGTTCCTATCGGAAAAGACGACAGTGAAAATGTTGAAATTGAAAAGTTCGGTGAACCGGTTGTGCCGGATTATGAAATCCCATATCACACAGATATAATGGAGAAGTTTAACGGTATCGACTTAGAAGCTGCCGGAAAGGTTGCCGGTAACGGTTTCTATTATCTGATGGGAGATATTGCAAGACTTCATTCAGCTGTTATTTCTTATGCAAGGGATTTTATGATTGACAGAGGATTTACTTACTGTATTCCGCCGTTTATGATCCGCAGCAACGTTGTTACAGGCGTTATGAGCTTTGATGAAATGGATGCCATGATGTACAAGATTGAAGGCGAAGATTTATATCTGATTGGAACAAGCGAACATTCCATGATTGGTAAGTTTATTGATACAATTACACCTGAATCTGAACTGCCAAAGACTTTAACAAGTTATTCACCATGCTTTAGAAAAGAAAAGGGTGCGCATGGTATTGAAGAACGTGGTGTATACAGAATCCATCAGTTTGAAAAGCAGGAAATGATTGTTGTGTGTAAGCCGGAAGAAAGCATGATGTGGTTTGACAAGCTGTGGCAGAATACCGTAGATTTATTCCGTTCACTGGATATTCCTGTAAGAACACTGGAATGCTGCTCTGGCGACCTTGCAGATTTAAAGGTGAAGTCTATTGACGTAGAAGCATGGTCACCTCGTCAGAAGAAGTATTTTGAAGTTGGTTCATGCTCTAACTTAGGAGATGCACAGGCAAGACGTTTAAAAATCAGAGTACAGGATGAAAATAAGAAGAAGTACTTTGCACATACATTAAACAATACAGTTGTTGCACCACCTAGAATGTTAATCGCATTTCTGGAAAACAACCTTCAGGCAGACGGAAGCGTAAAGATTCCAAAGGTACTTCAGCCATATATGGGTGGAAAGACAGAAATCCGATAAGTACCGTATGCAACCGTGCAGGGGAAAATGCTTAGAAAAGGCATTAAAATGCCTGTGGAATGGAGGTCCGTGTGAAAAATCCTTAAATCTAAGATTTTTCACACGGCACTTTGTGACACTTGTGTCACAAAGCTGCCTTTATCGCAGAACTGAATCAATTCAGTTCGCGATTCCGCCGACATTAAAATGCCTGCGGAATGGAGGTTTGTGTGAAAAATCACACTGATGTGCCGATTGTTCACACGGCTATTTGTTTCTGAGCAAAAACAAATAGCTATGATGGCAGATGAGAAATCGCCTACGCGAATTTCTCACCGCCTCTTCGCAACAAGTTGCTCAGAAATGAGGGTTTGTGTGAGTAAAAAACTATTAGCAGTCATAGATATGCAGAATGACTTTATTACCGGTGCTTTAGGCAATGCACAATGCCGGGCGGTAGTTTCTAATGTCGTTAAAAAGGTAAATCACACCGATGCAGATATTGTGTATACATTGGATACACACGGAGAGGATTATCCGGACACACAGGAAGGCAGAAAGCTTCCTGTGAAACATTGTATAAAAGGAACACCGGGCTGGGAACTGATTCCTGAATTAGAACACATTCAGGAGAAGACACATTTTGAAAAAAATACGTTTGGTTCAACACAGCTGGCAGAATGGATTCGCAAACAGGGATATACAGAAGTGGAGCTTATCGGTGTCTGTACAGATATCTGTGTTATCAGCAATGCAATGACGATAAAGGCATTTAACCCTGAAGTAGAAATCAGTGTAGATGCCGGATGCTGTGCAGGAGTTACACCACAGTCCCATAAGACAGCACTTGATGCAATGAAGGGCTGTCAGATACGGATTGAGGAATAGATGCTTAAAAAGGATGACAAGATGTTGACCTCTGATAGACAATGAATATCATGAGCCGGATAAGACAGCGTAGTCTTATCCGGCTCTGTTTTTTACTGCCGGTGTGTGTGTTTAATGCCGAATAATAAAAATTTTATGTAAAAGATATGTAATCTACAATGATTTCAGTATTTGTTAAAAGACAAAATGGTTATAATAAAACAAATGGGAAGTAGTGTGAAAAATAACGCTGATGCGCTTATTTTTCACACAGCACTTTGTGACGCCTGCGGAATGGAGATTTGTGTAAAAAATCGCCGCTTTACAACAAGTCGTTCAGAAATGAGGATTATTATGGGAAAGTATCATTTTATCATTATTGGAGCGGGCTGGAGAGCCCTTTATTATGTAAGAATTGCAAAGGCAATGCCGGATATATTCTGTCTGGATGCGGTGTATTGCAGAACGCAGGAAAAGGCAGACAAGATTGCGCGGGAATATCAGATACATACCACAACATCAAAAGAGGAATGTGCTGCATATAAACCGGATTTTGCCGTTATAGCGGTGAATAAAGCAAAGATATGCAATGTGGCGGTGGAGTGGATGGACAGAGGCATAACAGTTCTTTCTGAAACACCGGCCGCGCTGGATATAGAAGCACTAAAGAAGCTTTACGGATATTATAAAGCCGGTAAAAAGCAGGTTGTTGCAGAACAGTACAGGGAATATCCATCCAATAAGGCAGCACTTAGACTGATTGGCAGCGGTATTATAGGCGATGTAAACTGTATGAATATTTCACTTGCGCATGAATATCACGGAGTGAGTCTTATGCGTGCTTATCTTGGAATCCGCCCGGATGAAAATTTTACGGTATCAGGTAAAATGTATGAATTTCCAACAACAGAAACGCTTACAAGATATGAGCAGTTTACGGACGGAAGAATTGCCAATAAGAAAAGGTGTGTTGCGGCATTTGAATATGACTGTGGTAAGACGGCATGGTATGACTTTGATTCTGAACAGTACAGATCCCCTATCCGCCAAAATACCGTTAAAGTTCAGGGCATACGGGGTGAAATGATAGATGACCGCATTTATTATTTGGATAAGAACAACAAAGGGCAGGCGGATCAAATTATAACCGGTTTTCATATTACCCGGACGGATAATCCGAATCCAAATCTGTCAGAAATTTATGAGGTAGAAAAAATATCCTGCGCGGGAAAAGTATTATATGAACCACAATGGGGACTGCGCGGTTTATCAGAAGATGAAACGGCGGTTGCCACACTCATGATAAAAACGGCGTTATATAACAGGGATGAAGCGCCTGCACCGTACAGCGTGGAAGATGCAATTGCAGATGCGTATGCCGCTATATTGCTGAAAGAGGCAGTAAAGACGGGAAAATGTATAAGAAGTGATATGAAACGGATTAAGGAATAAGAATATCGGGATATAGATGATATAGATAAGGAAGGACGGCGGAAAATATGCAGAATAAAGTATTAAAAATGGCACTGATAGGTGTAGGAAATATGGGAAAAAAGTATGCACAGATGATTGTATCGGGTGAAGTTTTGCATATGAAGCTGGCAGCTGTTGTTATAAGGCGGGATGAGCAGATAGCATGGGGGAAAACACTTGTAAATGTTGACGGACAGCCGGTGGAGATATTCAGAAGTGCAGATGAATTGTTTCATGCAGCAGAATCAGACCCGTCTTTATTTGATGCGGTGCTTATAGCAACACCCCATAAGACCCATAAGGAACTGGCGGTCAGAACTTTTGAATTAAAAAAAGATGTCTTATGTGATAAACCGGCGGCGGCAGATATTGGTGAAGCACTTGCAATGAATGATGCAGCAGAAAAAAATGACAGAATTTACGGGCTGGTTTTTCATCAGAGATTATATCCTAAATATATGAAGATAAAAGAAATGATAGATTCCGGCGAAATAGGAACATTAAAAAGGGTCAGTCTTATCAATTCCAGATATTTAAGAACTTCACATTATCATAAGTCCGGTTCGTGGAGAAGCAGCTTTGCAGGTGAAGGCGGCGGAGCGCTTATTAATCAGGGACAGCATATTCTGGATATATTCCAGTATCTGTTTGGAATGCCGCAGAGATTGTTTGCAGTGATTCCTTTTGGCAAATACAATCCGTTTGCGGTTGATGATGAAGATACGATTGTGATGGAATACGATACGGGTATGACCGCTTCATTTATTTTAACCACGGGAGAGGCCTGTTGTGAAGAAAGAATGGAAATTATAGGAACAAAGGCAAGACTGCTTTTAGAGGATAACACGCTGTCAATTACAAGGTTTGATGATATTGAAAAATATATAAAAACAGAAGATGTCAACTCAAGAGAGCATCTGCATTTTACGGAAGAAAAAATTATGTATGAAAAGTCAGCAGAGCCTTATACACAACTGCTTGAAAAATTTGCACAGGCTTCCTTAAAACACGACGAAGGCTGTCTGGTGGCAAAAGGTGCGGAAGGGCTTCATTCACTGATGCTTTGTGCGGGGGCATATTATTCGGCATGTAAAGGGATTCGTGTTGACCTTCCCCTGGATGCGGTGCGGTATAAAGAATTGATGGATAACCTTATGGAAGATGAGAAAAACAGAGCAGAGTATCTGGCAGCAGATTGGAATAGCGGCAGTTGACAGTTACGGACACAAAAAGTAAAATAAATAAAGACTATTTATAATAGAAGGAGAACAAAGATGAGAATTGGCATTTTAGGTTATGGAAACCTCGGCAGAGGGGTAGAGTGTGCAATTAAGCAGAATCCGGATATGGAACTGGCGGCTGTATTTACAAGACGTGCGCCGGAAACGGTGTCTATCCTGACAGAAGGTGCGGCAGTATGCTCCGTTGATGATGTGGAACAGTGGAAGGATAAGATTGACGTCATGATTCTGTGCGGCGGTAGTGCAACGGATTTACCGGAGCAGACACCAAAGTTTGCAAAGCTGTTTAACGTGGTAGACAGCTTTGATACACACGCAAGAATTCCGGAGCATTTTGACAATGTAGATGCAGCGGCAAAGGAAAGCGGACATGTCGGCATTATTTCAGTCGGCTGGGACCCGGGTATGTTTTCATTAAACCGTATGTATGCAAATGCAATTTTACCGGACGGACAGGACTATACATTCTGGGGTAAGGGTGTAAGTCAGGGCCATTCCGATGCAATCCGCCGCGTAGAAGGCGTAAAGGATGGCAAGCAGTATACAATTCCTGTGGAAGCGGCACTTGAAGCTGTAAGAAACGGAGAAAATCCACAGCTTACTACAAGACAGAAGCACACAAGAGAGTGCTTTGTGGTACTTGAAGAAGGTGCAGATGCGGCAAAGGTAGAAGAAACCATTAAAAATATGCCGAACTACTTTGCAGATTATGACACGACTGTTCATTTTATCAGTGAAGAAGAATTAAAGGAAAAGCACAGTGGTATTCCGCACGGCGGATTTGTAATCCGTTCCGGAAAGACCGGCTGGAATAAAGAAAACCAGCACGTGATTGAATACAGCTTAAAACTGGATTCTAATCCTGAATTTACCTCTTGTGTTATCGTGGCTTACGCAAGAGCGGCATACCGTCTGTACAAGGAAGGTCAGACAGGCTGTAAGACAGTATTTGACATTGCCCCGGCATATTTAAGTGCAAAAGACGGCGCTGAATTAAGAAAGAGCCTGCTGTAGAAAAATTATGACAGAAAAAGAAAAAATGCTCGCGGGACAGATATACGACCCGTCAGATGAAGAACTGTTAAAGCTTCGGCAGAATGCACATATATTAAGCAAAAAGTATAACGACTGTTTTGAAACAGATGCGCAGAGGACGGATTTACTGCATGAGCTTATACCGCATATGGGTGAAAATGTGTATTTACAGGGTCCTGTCCAGTTTGATTACGGCTGTTTTGCGGAAATTGGAAAGAATACATATGCAAATTTTAATTTCACGTGTCTGGACTGCGCACCGGTAAAAATCGGAAACGACGTATTTATCGGACCGAATGTATCCCTGCTGACACCGGTACATCCGTTTCGTTTTCAGGACAGAAATATGTACCGGCGCGCGGACGGTGTATACACGGACAGGGAATATGCAAAACCGATTACAATAGGGGACAACTGCTGGCTTGCCGGAAATGTAACAGTGTGCGGCGGTGTCACGATTGGCAGTGGTACGGTTATCGGTGCGGGAAGTGTGGTCACACACGATATTCCGGCAGGTGTCCTTGCGGCAGGCGTTCCGTGCCGGGTTATCCGGGAGATTACGGAGGAAGATGCGTTGTCATGCCACCCGGAGTTATTTGGATTATAGCGACGTAACCGTTGAAATTACATCAGCCACATGGTATGCTTATTGCAGAAACGGAGGAGTGTAGATGCAGATTTCAAGCAGATTTACAATGGCAATTCATATGTTTGCCTGTATTGATACATTTACGGAACAGAAAATGACCAGTGATTTTATGGCGGGCAGTATCGGAACAAATCCCGTGATTGTAAGAAAAATTTTACAGTAGTTAAAGGCGGCGGGGCTGGTTGAGGTATCCAGAGGAACCGGCGGTGTGACGATTACAAGACCGTTAAATGAAATCACTTTTTTAGATATTTACCGGGCGGTGGAATGTACACCGGACGAAGAACTGTTTCATTTTCATGAGAATCCGAACATCCTGTGTCCGGTCGGAAGAAATATTCATCATGTGCTGGACGATAAGCTGGCGCGGGTGCAGAGCGCCATGGAAAAGGAACTGGCGGCGATTACGCTTGCCGATGTGAAAAAAGATACGGATATGTGGATTGCAAAAGAAGAAATGTAAAAGAACGTGTAAAAAAAGAATGTACAGAGATGCCGCCTTGGCGATGATTGAATCGTTAAAGCGGCATCTTTTTTTCGACGGCAAAGCATTTTACAAACAGCTGATGTGCCAGCAGTATATCGCACTTGCGGGAACAAAGGATAAAATTGCGGTGCCCCTGCGTAGAAAAGTAAAAAATGTCAGAAAAAAGAATCTGGACATTATGTTTGAGAAAAATCCGTACAGGTTACAATGTCGGAAAGGATTGTATCGGCTGTAAGCTGTGTTATTCCGCCTTCATTTTCTTCTGAAACAGTTCCGCAATAATTTTTGAGGTATCTTCTACCCCGAAATCATCGGATTTGATGCACAGGTCATAATTTCTGGCATTGCCCCATTCGGTTTTTGTAAAATGACGGCAGTGAACGGCACGTTCATGGTTTACTTTTTGAACTTTTGCCGCCGCCGCGGTTGGTGACAAATGGTCGCGGACTGCCGCACGCGCTGCTTCGGAAGCCGCATCGGCAGAAATAAATACATGATATGTATTCGGTAAATCTTTTAAAATGTAGTTTGCCAGTCGTCCGACAATGACACAGGATTCTTTTTGTGCCAGAGAAAGAATCACTTCGGATTCTTTATGGAAAAGCTGTTCGGCTTTTGGCCGTTCAGATTCATCTAAAGGACCGGAATACCACGCAAAGAAATCGTGAAGTATCGGATTTTTAAGGGACTGCTCATTTTTTTCAACATATTCCGGGGTATAGCCGCTTTCTTTTGCGGCAAGAGAAATAAGCTCCGAATCATAATAATGAAAATGAAGCTGTTCGGCAAGAAGTCTGCCGATTTCACGTCCGCCGCTTCCGAATTCACGCGAAATGGTAATGACATAATTGGAAGCCGCAGTATCGGTATTGTGGGTATCGGCTTCGGTTTTTCCAAGCAGAATATCCCGTTTTTTACCGAATGTCCGGTTAATTACGCCGACCAAAGAACCGACCAAAACGGCAGCAATAATCGTACCGATGCCAACACTTCCAAGCGTATGCAGAACCGTCAGGCAGGTTATTGCGGAAATGAGTACCATGGTACAGTCAAATCCGATTTTTACCTTGGAAAATTCAATATGGGTCACGGAAGAAACTGCCTGCATACAACCCTCTCCGGCAAGTGGAATCAGGTCCGCCGGAAGATATAAAAAGATACCGAATGCAACAAATACGGTGCTGGCAAGAACCATTACAATGCGGATTGCCAGATTGTCCGGTGTCGGAAGATAGGACACCATATAGTTGCAAAATGTCGTAAAGTATCCAAATACAACACCAATTAAAACCTGCAAAAGCTGAACCGGTTTAAATTTTTTGCGTAACAGGAGAATCTGAAGCAGTACCAGTACAATGTGAAAAAGAATCGTTGCTTTTCCCATTTCAATGCCCCAGACACAGGTTATCGTATAAGGAATAGAGCTGACCGGGGAAACACCGAGATTGGATTTGACCGACAGAGCGATTCCGATTGTCATAATAAACAGCCCGATAAAGTACATCGGGATTCTTACCTTTAGATGTTTCATTTGTTTGTTCCTTCTTTCATCATGTTTTCGTAAATGCGTTCTAAAAGATTTTGAAATTCTTGGCACTCCGATGCCGAAAACCCTTCCAGCATATGCGCTTCAATTTCTGCAAATTCCTGCTGTAACCGGCAGGCATATTCTCTGCCGGAGGGCGTCAGGTATACATGCAGTGCGCGGCGGTTGCCGTTGTCTGTCTGACGCGTGATGTAGCCTTTGTTTTCCATGCCGTTTAAAATGACGGTTAAAGAAGCGGGTTCGATGTGGCAGAAGACTGCAATTTCTTTTTGAATTGCACCGTCATGGTGCATCAGGTAATCCAGAATTTTTGGCTGTCCGGACGTCAGTCCGGTATCTTTGATGCGGTTTAACAGTGCCTTTTGAACCATCAGGTGGTCAGACATTAAAAGATAGTGTAGAGATTCTTTCATAAACAGATACTCCTTTTGTTAGGATTCTAATTGTTAGAAATCTAATCAATAATAATGCAACCAAAGTAAAATGTCAAATAAAAATTCAAGCTGCGGCGAAGACAAAACAGCAGTGAAAGCACTGCAAAAGGCAGGACAGCAAAAGATAAAGGTTGTAAAAGATGAGAGGACGGTAAGGGATTGACAAAATAAAACAAAGTCATTATAATTATCAAAGATAATTACCTTTGGTAATTAAAAACGGCGGGTTGAAAGTTAAAATTAGCAGAAAGGAGTTTTCAGGCGATGAATTCAGATAAAATCAAAAGAATGTTAGATGCCTGTTATCTTGCAAAAAGAATCCGGGAACTGCTTCCCGAACTGCCGGAGGGCGTAACACCGGCATACATTCAGTATATGGATGTGATTCATAACCGGCAGAAGGAATGTCCGGATGTAAAGGTTTCAGACATCAGCGATGCGTTAAAGCTGCCAAGACCGGGGGTGACCAGGACGGTTAAGGAGATGGAAAAAAAGGGATACCTTTATAAATATGCATCCAAAGAAGACGGCAGAATCACGTATATTGCGATTACGCAAAAAGGCGAGGAATTGTCCGAGAAGTATGATAAAAATTATTACAGCAGACTTTCAGAATATTTGGACGATATTTCAGAGGAAGAAGCAGACTGCATGATTCAGACGATTCAGAAATTTTATGCGGTCATGAGTGAAAGGAGTGTTGACATTGAATAGTTCAAAATCGGATTTTACGCAGGGAAGTATTTTGGGAAAGCTGATACCGTTTATGGTGCCGATACTGGGGGCACTGGTGCTTCAGGCGGCTTACGGTGCGGTAGACCTTTTGGTGGTCGGAAGATTCGGAACAACATCGGGACTTTCGGCGGTATCCACGGGCAGTCAGGTGCTCAATCTTGTAACCTTTGTCATTACGCAGTTTTCAATGGGCATTACGGTGTTAATTGCGCGGTATATCGGTGAGAAAAAGCCGCAGTACATCGGTGCGTTAATCGGCAGTTCGATGCTGGTTTTTACAATTATTTCAGTGGTGCTGTTTGTCGTTATGATTGGATTTTCACGTCCGATTGCGGTGCTCATGCAGGCACCGAAGGAAGCTGTCGGACTGACTTCGGTTTATGTGCGTATCTGCGGTGGAGGTATCTTTTTTATTGTGGCATACAACGTGCTTGCAGCAATTTTCAGGGGGCTGGGTGACAGTAAATCGCCGCTGTTGTTTGTTGCCGTTGCGTGTGTCATTAATATTGCAGGCGATTTGATTTTAGTTGCGGGACTGCATATGGATGCCGCCGGAGCGGCAATTGCAACCGTATTTGCGCAGGCAGTCAGCGTAGTGTTCGCCCTGTTTTTACTGGTAAAAAGGCAGCTTCCGTTTAAAATAAGCCGCAAAGATTTCCGGTTTAATAAGCACTGTGTGAGAGCATTAAAGGTTGGTGCGCCGCTTGCATTGCAGGAATTTCTGACACAGATTTCATTTCTGGCGCTCTGCGCCTTTGTCAACAGGCTTGGACTGGAAGCATCATCAGGATACGGTGTTGCCTGTAAAATTGTCAATTTTGCCATGCTGATTCCGAGTTCACTGATGCAGTCTATGGCGTCCTTTGTATCACAGAATGTCGGTGCAGGCAACGAAAAAAGAGCAAAAAAAGCAATGTTTGCCGGTATGGGTGTAGGTCTGGCAATCGGCTGCGTGGTTTTTGTTTTTGTACTGTTTAAGGGCAATCTGCTGACAGGAATTTTTACAACCGATGCAGCTGTAGTGCAGAATGGTTACGATTATCTGAAAGGCTTTGCACTCGAAACGATTGTGACAGCCGTGTTATTCAGTATGGTCGGTTATTTTAACGGACACGACAGAACAGTCTGGGTCATGGTGCAGGGACTTGTACAGACCCTGCTGGTACGTCTGCCGCTGGCATATTATATGAGTATTCAGCCGGATGCAAGCCTTACAAAGATTGGTTTTGCAGCACCTGCGGCAACGATATTTGGTATTATTTTAAATGTTATTTTTTATGTATGGATAAATAGAAGGGCAAAAAATGCTTAAATCTGTTTGCGGGAGGTTAAAAACCTCCCCTTTTTTTTAACCCAGCCGTGCAGTTATATCCATAAGAAATTATGTTGAATCACATTTGCGTGTAGTGGTATGATGTGAGTGGATTTAAGAAAACAATGAATGACTGAAGGAGAAAAAGAAAATTTATGTTACTGAGTATTTCATTCATTCTGCTGGTCGGTATGTCGATGAGTTGGATTTGCAAAAAAATCAGACTGCCGGGGCTGCTTGGTATGCTGATAACGGGAATTGTGTTGGGACCGTATGCGTTAAATCTGCTGGATCAGAGTATACTTGGCATTTCAGCGGATTTAAGAAAAATTGCCCTGATTATTATTCTGACCAGAGCGGGACTAGGACTTGATATAGCCAGTTTAAAAAAGATTGGAAGACCGGCATTTTTAATGTGTTTTGTACCGGCGACATTTGAACTGGTGGGTATGTTGATTTTAGCACCGGGACTAATGGGTGTTACGCTGATGGAAGCCGCAGTGATGGGAGCAGTACTTGCAGCAGTATCACCGGCAGTTGTCGTTCCGCGTATGGTAAAACTGATGGACGAGGGATACGGTGTCAAAGAGGGAATTCCGCAGTTGATTCTTGCGGGGGCATCGGTAGATGATGTCTATGTGATTGTGCTGTTTTCAACATTTATCGGAATGTTGCAGGGAGAAGGCGCATCGGTTATCAAATTTATCAATATTCCGGTTTCCATTATTTTAGGAATTATAATTGGTCTGACACTGGGTGTTTTGCTTGCGGTGTACTTTCAAAAGATACATATCCGGGACACGGTGAAAGTGTTGGTTATACTAAGCATTTCATTTTTACTGGCAGCAGTGGAGGACCGTCTTACAACACCGGTTACATTTTCGGCGCTGATTGCCATTATGTTTATCGGTGTAGGATTGCAGAAAAAACGCGAAGCCGTTGCAAAAAGACTTGCTGTAAAATATGCAAAATTGTGGGTAGCGGCAGAGGTCTTTTTATTCGTGCTGGTCGGTGCAACTGTTAATATCGGTTATCTTGGCAGGGTTGGCGTGCGTGCATTGCTGATGATTGCAGGTGCATTGCTGTTTAGAATGGCGGGCGTTTGGGTCTGTCTGCTGGGTACGGGCTTGAAAAGAGGCGAAAAGGCATTTACAATGCTTGCGTATACACCGAAAGCCACAGTGCAGGCGGCAATCGGCGGGATTCCGCTGGCCCTGGGTTTTGCGTGCGGCGATACGGTACTGACGGTTGCGGTATTGGCAATTGTGTTGACTGCGCCGATCGGGGCATTTGCGATTGATTTATCGTACCGGAAGCTGCTGACGAAAAGTAAGTAAGAATGGAGATTAGTGTGAACAAGCCATAAATGAAAGCTTGTTCACACAGCGCTTTGTGCCGCAGGCGTCACAAATCCGCTTTTTATCGCAGAACTGAATAAATTCAGTCCGCGATTCCTCCGGCATTAGAATGCCTGCGGAATGGAGATTAATATGCAGATAAAAAAAGTTGCGGTTTTAGGAGCGGGAGCGGTTGGCTCTTATGTAATATGGGGACTTTCACAGGCAGAGAATCTTAGCCTTGGAGTGATTGCGGAAGGGGAGCGCGCCGGGCGCTTAAAAGAAAACGGTTGTCTGATTAACGGACAGGTTTACCGTCCGGAGGTCTGGACACCAAAGGAAGCGCACGGCGCAGACCTTTTAATTGTATCGTTAAAATACGGCGCACTGCCGGGCGCATTGGACAGCATTGCACAGGCGGTGGGAGAACACACAATCGTAATGAGTTTAATGAACGGTGTAGACAGCGAAGAAATTATTGCGCAGAAAGTGAATCCCGATAACATTTTGCATGCACTGATTAAAGTGGCATCCCACAAAGAAGAGAACGGTTACTGCTTTAATCCCGAAACGACAATCGGTATCATCTTCGGGGAAATCAAGCCGCCGTTTGAGAGTGAACGTGTACAGGCGGTGTGCACACTTTTTGAAAATGCGCAGATACATTTCCGTGTAACAGACTATATTAAGGAAGAAATGTGGAGCAAATTCCGCCTGAATGTGTGCAATAACCTGCCGCAGGCAATCTTAGGCGCGGGTGTCGGCTGTTACAGCGATAGCACGCATATGAAAGCCATCAGTGAAGGACTGAAAAAAGAGCTTGAAGCCATTGCACAGGCAAAGGGTATTGACATCGGAAAAGCCGACAAGTCATCTTCCTACGGCAGTGCAGTGCCGCCAAAGACACGCTATTCGACATTGCAGGACTTAGATGCGGGACGGCACACCGAGATTGATATGTTTTCCGGGGCGTTAATGCGGATGGGAAAAGAACTAGGCATTCCGACCCCGTATAATGAATATACCTATCACATAATTAAGGCGCTGGAAGAAAAAAATGACGGAAAATTTGATTACAGTAAAGATACGCAGGAACTGACGTGGTCAAAATAAAAATGCATCTAAATTTACGATTTATGACATTGAACTTCAATAGGTTTGAGAGTATAATTTAACATATGTATCAAAGGTATCAGGGAATGTTTCTATTTTACCTGAAATACGCATATTCTATTATGAAATGTTGGGGAGGACATGGTTATGGCTACATGGAAGAATTTAGACACACTGGAAACTTTTAAGGCACTTTCAGAGGTAAAACGCGTGAAACTGGCAGAGGTAATGTCAGGGGCAGAAGGTGCAGAGCGTGTAAAGAAGTACAGTGTACCGATGGCAGAGGGATTTTCTTATAATTTTGCCGCAAAGCAGGTGGATGATGAGGTGCTTGGCGCGTTAAAGGCACTGGCAGAAGAAGCTGAGCTTGCAGAAAAATTTGAAGAACTCTACAACGGTGCGGTAATGAATACCGGGGAAAACAGACTGGTACTTCACCAGCTGACCCGTGGACAGCTGGGTAATGCAGTAGAAGCAGACGGCGTGGACAAGCGTGAATTTTACGTAAAACAGCAGGCGCGGATTGCGGAATTTGCCAATAAAGTACATAACGGCGAAATTACCAATGCCGCAGGCGAGAAGTTTACAACGGTTGTACAGATTGGTATCGGCGGCAGCGATTTAGGACCGCGCGCGATGTATCTGGCACTGGAAAACTGGGCAAAGAAGAACAATACGTTAAAGATGAAGGCACAGTTTATCAGCAACGTAGACCCGGATGATGCCGCCGCTGTTTTAAATGCAGTGGATGTGGCACATGCCCTGTTTGTACTGGTATCAAAGTCCGGCACAACCCTTGAAACATTAACCAATGAATCCTTTGTAAAGGAAGCGTTAAAGAAAGCAGGCTTAGATGCTTCAAAGCATATGATTGCCGTAACAAGCGAAACTTCACCGCTTGCAAAGAGTGATGATTATCTGGCTGCATTTTTCATGGACGACTATATCGGCGGACGTTTTTCATCGACATCAGCCGTTGGCGGCGCCGTACTGTCACTGGCATTCGGACCGGACGTTTTTGCACAGTTCTTAGAGGGTGCGGCGGCAGAAGACAAGCTTTCAGCCAATAAAAATGTTATGGAAAATCCTGAAATGTTAGATGCACTCATCGGCGTATATGAGCGCAATGTACTGGGCTATCCGGGTACGGCAGTGCTTCCGTATTCACAGGCATTAAGCCGCTTCCCGGCACATTTACAGCAGTTAGACATGGAATCTAACGGTAAGTCCGTGAACCGTTTTGGTGAACCGGTGGATTATCCGACAGGTCCGGTCATCTTTGGTGAACCGGGAACCAACGGACAGCACTCCTTCTATCAGCTGCTTCATCAGGGAACGGATATTGTGCCGTTGCAGTTTGTAGGTTTCAGAAACAGCCAGATTGGCACGGATATTGAAATTCAGGGCAGTACAAGCCAGCAGAAGCTGTGTGCAAATGTTGCCGCACAGATTGTTGCATTTGCCTGTGGTAAGGCAGATGACAACCGCAACAAGAATTTTGAAGGCGGACGTCCGTCCAGTATTATTATTGGTGATAGTCTTACACCAAAGTCACTGGGCGCTCTGCTTGCGCATTTTGAAAATAAGATTATGTTCCAGGGCTTCTTATGGAATGTCAACAGCTTCGACCAGGAAGGCGTACAGCTTGGCAAGGTGCTGGCAAAGCGTGTGCTTGCGCATGAAACGGACGGCGCATTAAAGATTTACAGCGATTTGTTAAATATTTAATCAAGAGATAAAATACAGATTATAAGACGGATTCTTTAATCCCCCGGCTGGATATGTGCTTAAACGGCATATCTTTCCGGGGGATTTGTCGCTGCCAGGATTGTGTTTAGCAGGGAAGGTCAACACCCGCCTGGTGGTACAGTAATTTTCCCCAATCGGCAAGTGCAATCACAACAGGAATCAGCGTTTTTCCCCATTCGGTTAAGGAATATTCTGTTTTAGGTGGAACGACAGGATGTTCATTGCAGAGCAATGAAAAATTTGACGATGATTGAACTGGCACAGATTTTAAAGCTCCCGTAAAATGAAGAGATTTTAATGCTTTTTGATCGGGGGACTGCCGCAGAGTGAACATGCGTGATATACGTGTTGTTTTCCTGCGGGGCTTATCTTTTGTAAACTTTTATAAAAAATTTACAAAAATACAATAAAATCAGTGGTTTCTACTAAAATACAGCCAAAAATCAGTTGTCGTCTTTTGTCGAATAGTACTCTAGAACTACATAAGGCTAATTTCCATACAAAAGAAGAATGATACTAAGGAAAGGGAAAAAACAAAAAAGGAGAGAGAAAAATGGATAGAATTAAACGCAAAAAACCGGAATTCCGGCGGATTGCAGCGATGATTATGGCGGCAGCCATGATTATTTCCGTGATACCGTTTCCGGAAGGACTGTTTCATGTAACAGCGGCGGCAGCAGTAAAGATGTCGGCAACATGGACAGCTGCCAATTCAACATTAACCGATTCCGACGATGCCGAGGCGGCAAGTGTAAAAGGCGGAAAACTTACCAATGATACAGGCGATACGATTCAGATTTCAGGAACGCTCACATTTACAAAAAGGAATAGTGACTTTCTGGCAAATAGCGGGGTGTCTTTGGACATTCCGGTTGTAGAGGGTGCAAAGACCTGTACGCTTACAATCGTATCTTTTTATGATATTACAGAAAGTAATGCAAATCCTGTGCTTGTAAGCGGCATGGAGAATGTAAAAATCACAAGAACAGGAACAGGCGACTGGTCAACTTATACGATTACCGGTACACCGGATAAAAATGTGTCGGCAGTGACACTCACCATGCAGAAGCAGGAGTATTTTAGATCTGTACAGGCAGATTCTTCAACCAGCCTTGCAGTGACTTCTGCCAGCTTTGCCGAAGGCGGGGACACGACGGCAGAATGGACTTACAGCAACGGCAGTGTGCTGGCATCCAATTCGACAAGTTCCATTCAGAATACAACAGGAACTTATACGAATACAGACGGGGATGTCTTATATGTAGATGCATCTACAGGTAAATTTGCACCGTCCGGCAGTTATATCCAGATAAACAATACAACAAAGATGACAGTTCCGGTCATTGGGGATAAGGCAGTTTTAACGGCTGTTGTATACAAAGGCGGTACAGGAACGGACATTTCAGAAGTGCTTGACGGTACACATTTAAACCTCACAGGCACAGGACTTTTAAAGGCAGAATGTGTTTCCAATGTAACGGCACCGGAGGATTCCAGCAGCAGAAAAGTGGAAATTGTCTGCTACTTAGACGGACAGGAGGGCGAACTGACATTAGAGGTATTAACCAATACCTATTTCAAATCCCTTGCCATTTCCTGTGAAACACTGGATAAGGCAGTCATCAAAGGAAGTGTTACAGCGACAGGTTCCATTCCTGATGGAACAGCCATTGTTGCAACCAATCAGACAACGGGACTTTCCTATACAGGAACGATTACAAATGGCACGTATGCCATTGAAGTTCCGGCTGAATCAGAAGAAATGACATATGAACTGTCCGTCAGTGACCCGGAATATCAGATTGCATCGGGTGTTACAACGCATACAGTCAGCAATGCAAGTCTTTCAGATATTACAGCAAATTTAAAGCTGGTGAAATTAAGTACCTGTGTTGTAACAGGCAGTATCAGCGGATTTGCTGATGATTATGATATCAGCAGCCTGGATGTTTTGTTTAAGGCAGCTGGGGAAACGGAGTATGTGCCGGAAGTTACGGTAGATACAAAGAACAAGACCTATACGGCAAAGCTCGAAAAGAATATGCCGTACAGTGTAGCATTACAGGGTGTCAATGACTATGAACTGACGGCACCGGCAGAAAATGTTACTTATTCAGAAGATAGTACACTGAATATGACGGTAGCATTAAAGCCTACGTATCAGGTATCGCTTACACTGCCGGATACACCGGATTTAAGCGGTAAAAATATCACGTATACCTATGTAAATCAGGATGATGGATATACTTATATATTTAGTAATAAGGAAGCAATCTCGTTAAGAAACGGTACGTATCTGTTACAGCTTTCAGGAGATTTTCTTGCACAGCCGTATTATGTAAAGAGTGGTTCATATGTAACGGTTGCAGGGAAAAAAGCTGCACAGACACTTACATTTGAAGAAGTGACAAGCTGGTCCTTTGTATACAGTGATGATGGAAACTACTATCAGCAGAGTATCAATGGAACAACCGGTTATTATAACGGACTTTATATTGATGCAACAACCGGTAAGCTGGAGCCAAACGGCACGACACCAAATTCAGCACAGTTTACTACCGGCGCAAAGATTTCCGTGCCGGTCAGCGGAAAATGTACGGTTTCAGTTGAAGCGTATCAGCCGCAGTATGCACTGTATACAATCGGAGGAACGGCTGCAAGTACGGCAGAAGCTGTTTCTACTTATAAATATGATTCAAAAGATGCAGGAACGGTTGAAATCGTATCAACAGGAAGCGCCTATATCAAATCTATTTCTGTTGTTTATGCGGCAAAGGACGTAGAATATGTTGAACAGCCGGAAATGCCAAAGACATATGATTACGGTACGGCAGATTCACTGGTTGTACAGCCGACAGGTCAAAGACTGGTCGTTACACAGACAGGTGGTACTTTAACCGGAAAAGAAAGTATCAGTGACAGTGTCAGCTACTTTGGATTTGATGAAACAGCGGACATAAACAGGCTCACGGCAGATGTGACAATTTTAGAGTGCGGCACAAGCAGTTCTAACGGTGTGTTCTTTGGTGCATTTAACAAAAACGGCATTGCAACGGCAGGTATCCGCAAAGGTACGGAATTAAAGATGATTTATTCCAAATCTTCATCAGAAATGGTGGGTGCGGCAGGTACACTGACAGGAAATGTGACTTTAGGAACGCGTGTCAGATTTGAACTTGTAAAGACAGATGAAGGTCTGGCCATCAGCATTACACCAAAAGACGATAAAGAGCAGCAGATCGTTTATAAATACAGTTCAACAATGCTGCTTCAGACAGACCGTGAAAATACAGCCGTGTCCTATGGTTTTGTATTTGCAGGGGTCAAGGCTGTGATTCAGAATATGAAATATACAGCAGAAGACGGAACGGTTCGGTATGACCAGAATGCATGTTATTATGCGCAGGGTACGGCACCGGTAGTTGAAAGTGTAACAGCACAGCAGGCAGAAACAAGAGATTACATTACCGTAAGCTGGACGAATTCAGTAGAAGCAGATGGTGACGGTATGTATGTGCTTCAGGTATCAGATGACGGCGGTAAGACATGGGAAAATGTGGATACGGCTATTACAGATACAACATACCGGTATAAGCTGAAAAATGCCGGGGATTATAATTTCAGAGTCTGCGGAAAACTCGGTGTAAGCGGAGAGTACAATGACTTTGTTCAGACCGATGCGATTACGGTGATAGCACCGTTAAGTACACCGGTTGTCAGCATTTCCTCAACGGCAGACAAAGTAAAGATTACCTGGGCTAAGGTATATGATGCAACAGCGTATGATGTATACCGTTATTCTTATGATGAAACAGAGGAAAATGCTAAGAAAATTGCGACGACAACAGAATGTGCTTACGAGGATACGGACGTAACAGCAGAAATGCCGTATTACTATTATATTGTTGCCAATTCTTACATTGGAACCACATTGGATAACTACAGCAATCCGTCAGAAACGGTATGGGCAGTGCCAAGTGCCGGACATAAGGGAGATTATGTATACGAGGATGATGCGGTAGGATTTACGATTACAAAGAGGTCTTATGACACCGTATTTGATGGTAAGATTACCCTTGAAGGTGTCGTTGAAAAGGTGGCAGATGTTTCACTGGTGATTAACGGAGAAACAGTAGACACACAGAGTGTGAAAGCCAAAGAAACCTTTGCATTTGACGATAAGGAGATTGCACAGGGCAGAAATGATGTGGAATTACGGTTCACGGATAAAGATGGCAATATCACAAGAGAAACCTTTAATTTTGTGTATCTGACGAATTATCAGAAAGTGGTTGATGCTGCTTATGATGGAACAGACGGCGAAGAGGTAAATGGAATTGCAACCTATAAGACCGTACAGGCAGCAGTCAATTCTGTAGCAGCGTCCAATGAACGGCGCGTTGTGATTTTTGTTAAAGAAGGCGATTACGAAGAACATCTTTCAGTGACATCACCGTATATTACACTCATTGGTGAAGACAGTGAAAAGACAAGAATTTATTATGATACCAAAGAATGGGTCGGCGGTGACATGAGCCAGCGCTGTGCAGTCAGCATCGGAAAGGCGGCAGCCGGATTTTCAGCAGAAAACCTGACCATTGAAAATACATACAAATACCTTGGTGACGGTTCGCTTTCCAATGAATCCTGCGATGCATTAAGAAATGATGCAGAAAATACTTTGTATGTTAATGTAAGAATTTTAGGATATCAGGATACACTTTGTGCTAATGCAGGAACACAGTATTATTACAAGTGTTATATTGCAGGAAATGTAGACTTTATTTATGGAAATGAGCCAAGGGCATTCTTTAATGACTGTAAGCTGGTATTCCGTTATAGCGCAGCTAAAAATTCCGGCTATGTATGTGCTCCAAAGACAGGAGCTGATGCGGCATACGGACTGACATTTTACAAGTGCCGTGTTCTTTCGGAAACGGGCTGTTCAGGCAGCAGATATTACCTTGCAAGACCGTGGGGAGCAGATGCCTATATTACATGGATTGACTGTTACATGGGTAAAATTCTCCGTGCCAATACTGCAAATCCGTATACGGATATGAGCGGAAATCCGGCAGCAGGCGCAAGATTCTTTGAATTTGGAAGCTTTGGACCGGGTTATGCAATTAATATTAACAGAAGACAGATTTCATCCGCAAAGGCGGAAGAAATGACAACCACCGGTTATTTAGGCTGGGATCCATATACAATCGTAGCGATGATTGGCGGAAGATATGTGGGAACCGTAAATACCGGTATTGAGAACAAATTTGTTGAGAAAGAATACGTATCCGATACCTATTCCGGCATGGAAGGTGATGATACCGGACTGGATAAATATGTACTCGAAGGATACGCACAGAGCGGAAAGACAACCGGCGGCGGATTATTAATGGAATCCTCTAAGGATTATTACACCGCAGGTTCAGCCGAAGAATTTTTACAGGCTATCCAGAGTATAAAAGCAAGCGGCAGACCGTCCGTGCTTGAACTGACAAGTGATATTGCACTAGGAACGAACGAGGTTGAGGGCTTTAATAATTACAAAGCATTTATTACGGCACATAAGCTTGCACCGCTGACACACCCGACACTGATACAGACAGGTGTATCCATGTTAAAGTTACAGGATATGAGTGACTTGACGATTTACTCAAAGAATGGTGCAAAGATTACACATACCTGCATTGATATTACAGGTTCAAGCAACATCATTATCAGAAACATCGAATTTGATGAAATCTGGGAGTGGGATGATGAAACTGAAGGCGCATATGACCGTAATGACTGGGACTACATGACAATTGAAAAGGGAAGTTCCAATATCTGGATTGACCATTGTACGTTCTATAAAGCATATGACGGTGTGATTGATGTTAAGACACCAGCAGACAGCAGCAATGTAACCATTTCATGGTGTGAATTTTTACCGGCGAGTGAAGACAGCGTATTTTTTGATACGATGATGAATGCCATGAAGGAAAATCCGGACAACTATCCGTATTATAAGCATTTACTGGAAGCGGGCATGACAGATCAGCAGATTTATAACTATGCATATGGACAGAAAAAGACACATCTGCTCGGACAGTCCGATACAGATACGTCAGCTAAAAACATTACCGTAACACTGGCAAACAATTACTACAAGGATTCAATGGACAGAATGCCAAGACTGCGTTTTGGTACGGCACACGTTTATAATTGTATTATGGATGCACAGGATTTAAGAGATATGCGTCTGGATATCCAGAATACAGTCGGTTCGGCATTTTCACAGAAGATTGTAAGCAACGGCGCTTCTTCAAACTGCGGTGCGCACATGCTTCTTGAAAACTGCTATATGTCCGGCATGACTAACGCATTAATCAGTGGTAACGGTGACAGTGAGGCCGGCTATATTAATGCATTTAACACGATGTATCTGCTGGACGGCAAAGAACAAGAATTAAAGATAACTTTGAACACGCATAAGGAAGGCGAAACGGCATTAGTTCAGGACAGAGGAGAATTTATAGAAAATCTTCCATACAGCGGCTACACCCTGTATGCGGCATCAAACCTTGAAACACAGGTGCAGCCTTACACAGGTGCCGGAAAGCTGACGATGACAACACTGCAGTGGGAAAAGACAGCTTACAATGATGTACATAAAGAACACACAGAGCATACATGGAATGACGGAGCAATCGAAAAAGAAGCAACCTGTACCGAAGCGGGCGTAAAAGTTTACACTTGTACAGTCTGCGGAGACACAAAGAAAGAAGAAATTCCGGCAACAGGACATGTATGGGATGAAGGTAAGGTTACAACAGAAGCAACGACAGAAGCCGAGGGCGTAAAGACGTACACCTGTACGGTCTGCGGTGAAACAAAAACCGAAGTTATTCCGAAACTTGACGACAACAAGGGCGATGACAACAACGGTAAAACTGATGTAAGCATTGATGTTGTTGCAGGTGAAAATACACCGGCAGTTGCAGTTGAGGGAACAACCGATGACATTGTAAAGAAGGTTCTGACACAGGAAGAACAAAAGTCTGCGGCCAATGGTGCAAAGACAGCGATATCTCTTCATATAGCAGATATTACCGCAACCGTTTCAGATACAGAGAAGGAACTGATAGCAAAGAAGTTATCAGACGGACAGAGTGCCGGAATGTATCTTGATATTGTATTAAAAGCGGCAGTTGGAGAAAGTACCCGTGTTGTTACAGATACAAATGAGGCGCTGACAATGAAGATTACAGTTCCTGAGAGTCTTCGCAATACGGATACATCAAAGAAGAGAACGTATGATATTGTAAGAGTTCATGGAAAGGATGCAGTTGTTTTATCTTCTGAATTCAATCAGGATGATATGACCATTACATTTACAACCGGTCAGTTCTCAACTTACGCAGTTGTGTATAAAGATACGGCTGTGACACCGGAACAGCCGACAATACCGGAACAGCCGACAATACCGGAACAGCCGACGACACCGGAACAGCCGACAACACCGGAACAGCCGACAACACCGGAACAGCCGACAATACCGGAGCAGCCGACAACACCGGAACAGCCGACGACACCGACGCAGCCGACAACACCGGAACAGCCGACAACACCGGAACAGCCGACAACACCGATACAGCCGACAACACCGGCACAGCCGACAACATCGGCACAGCCGACAACATCGGCACAGCCGGAAAATCCGACAATCCAGAATACGGAGAGTACGGAAAAAACAACAGCGGCAGACAATGCAGCAGAGGAAACACAGGTTCAGACAGGTGATTCTGTTTCATCTGGCAAGGTGGCCGGCATCGTGATTATTCTGATTGCCAGCATGGCAGTGATTGGTTTCGTACTTTTTAAAAAGAAAAAAAACGATACAGAAGAATAGTTGCAGATATCATAGGCGGGGAATTTTGACCGCAACATCTGATTGCATAAATAATTAAAAAAATGAAAAAAAGCGGGCGCTAAATGAGAGTTAGGCGCCCGCTTTGTCTTGTAAAAAATATAAATTTATGATATCTTTAATAGAAAGGATTGGATAAAAAATAAAAGCTGTATACAGGAATAAATTTATATGCAGAAGTTATTGGAGTAACGGATTGGAGTTATTATGATACGTGTGGATGTAAAAGATTTAAAAGGTGATGAAAACAGTAGCCGATGCATACCACGCTGTATTGACGGAATTAAAAAATAACGTAGAGAGTGCTTACAAACATG
>ENA-UESK01000186-UESK01000186.1-human-gut-metagenome-genome-assembly--contig:-NODE-186-length-31398-cov-15.652182_pt1 | contig 31398 bp, 32 predicted proteins | sample MGYA00243006_ERZ508007 | MGnify/ENA primary metagenome ERZ508007 (study PRJEB26167, sample SAMN06115452) | human gut metagenome | host: Homo sapiens | place: China:Jiangsu | collected 2015-08-21... | reverse complement strand
CGCCTTTGGGGCGGCCTGAGGCTAGTCAACCAAGGCTTTTATCAAGCCTCGCTCTTTAGAGCGGGGTAGTTGACGAATAAACAAATAGCCGACTATCTGCTAATTATCGCAGGCTGCCGACAAAGAGACGAAAAGCAGCAAATGCACAACGAGCCGCCGCCTCAATCAAACGCTACGACAGCCGCCTTTTCAAGCGAGGACAGAGCGCAGTAAAATAACACGCTTCATTTTGACACGAGACGAACTTTCCGAAGTCTCATTTTGCAATTCGACATTCATGCGCGCCAGTCAATTTTTCATCAAGACGCTCAAGGAAGCTCCGGCCGACGCCGAAATTCCCAGCCAGATCTACTCGGCCCGTGCCGGCCTCATCAAAAAGCTTGCAGCAGGTGTGTTCACGTTCATGCCGATGGGCATGCGCGTCATGCGCAAGATTTCCGCCATCATCCGCGAGGAAATGGACCGCGCGGGCGCCATCGAACTTTCCATGCCGATCGTTCAGCCCGCCGAACTCTGGCAGGAATCCGGCCGCTGGGCCAAGTACGGCCCCGAACTTCTGCGCTTCAAGGACCGTCATCAGCGCGACTTCGTGATTCAGCCCACGAGCGAAGAAGTCATCACCGATCTGGCACGTCAGGAAATCACGAGCTGGCGTCAGCTTCCCGTCAACTTTTATCAGATTCGCACGAAGTTCCGCGACGAACGCCGTCCGCGCTTCGGCGTGATGCGCGCCCGCGAATTCATGATGAAGGACGCCTACAGCTTCGATCGCAACGCCGAAGAAGCCGGCAAGTCCTATGAAGTGATGTTCGACGCCTACATGCGCATCTTCACGCGTCTGGGCCTCGTGTTCCGCGCCGTTCGTGCCGACAGCGGCGCCATCGGCGGCTCGCGTTCTCAGGAATTCCAGGTGATCGCCGACGTGGGCGAAGACGTGATCGCTTACTGCCCCGATTCAGACTACGCGGCCAACATTGAACTGGCCGAAGCCTTCTCGCTCATTGACGAACGCAAGGCTCCCGCTCAGGAACTCGTCAAGCACGCCACCCCGGGCAAGGAAAAGTGCGAAGACGTCGCGCCTTTCCTCGGCATTGCACTCACCGACTGCGTCAAGAGCATCGTTCTTGCGCACGACGAAGAAGATGAAAACGGCAATCCGTTGCCCGCCAAGATTGTGCTCGTGCTGCTGCGAGCCGATCACGAGCTCAACGAAGTCAAGGCCGGCAAACTGCCCGAAATGAAGGGCGCTCTGCGCTTTGCCACCGAAGAAGAAATCCGCACCCACTTTAACGGCGCCGATCCGGGTTCTCTGGGCCCCATCGGCATTTCCGAAGACGTCGTGGTGTACGCCGATCGCACAGTCGCCAACATGAGCGACTTCTGCTGCGGCGCCAACGAAACGGGCTTTCACTACACGGGCGCCAACTTCGGGCGCGACCTTCCCGAACCCAAGGTTGCCGACCTGCGCAACGTCGTCGAAGGCGACAAGAGCCCGGACGGCAAGGGGCAGATCCGTCTGCAGCGCGGCATCGAAGTCGGTCACGTGTTCTATCTCGGCACGAAGTACTCCGAAGCCATGAAGGCAACCTATCTTGATGAAAACGGCAAGCCTCAGGTTCTCGAAATGGGCTGCTACGGCATCGGCGTGTCCCGTGTTGCGGGCGCTGCCATCGAACAGTGCCACGACGACAAGGGCATCATCTGGCCGGATCAGATCGCTCCGTTTGAAGTCGTCATCTGCCCGATGAACTACGCCAAGAGCGAAGCCGTTCGCGAAGCCGCCGACAAGCTCTACGCCGAATTGAAGGACCTGGGCGCCGACGTCATACTCGACGACCGCGATATGCGCGCAGGCCCCATGTTTGCCGACTGGGAACTCATCGGCGTGCCGCACCGCATCGTGATCGGCGACCGCGGCTTGAAGACCGGTGAAGTCGAATACGTCTGCCGCCGCAGCCTCGACAAGAAGGAAATGCTGCCGGTGGGCGAAGCCGCCGCGATCGTCAATTCCCGTATCGTACGGGCATAAACGCTTCAAGGCTTTTCGACCCGGGCCGATATCAACGCCGTTTTGCCTTTCTCTGCAAAGCGGCGTTTTTGTGTCTGGCCGTCAGTGTGGATTTGATAAATATCAAATTAATGGTTTTATCCTTACATTCTCAGTCAGATCAAACCCGGGGCCATGGGAAGCCCCTTTCCGATTCCATCAATAAACCCTTCATTTTTAACGATTTTTTCGGCCTTTCCGGAATCTCGATCCGTAAGATTCTCCCTGTCGGCGGCACTCTTTCTTCCGGCGCATCTACGTCTTTCTGTTTCTCTCTCCTTCGGTCCGACAAGGATCCCGGTTCCTATGAAATCTTGGATTGAGTGCCGCTGGCGCGGCGTACTATCTTCCGTCGTGATCGGCGCCGCCGCACTGTTTGTCTCCAACACGTACGGCGGCCCGACCGTTCTCTACGCCCTGCTTCTCGGCATGGCATTTCATTTCATCTCCGAGGACGATCGCGCAGTGGCGGGCATTGAGCTGTGCGCCAAGAATTTCCTGCGCATCGGCGTGGGACTTCTCGGCGCGCGCATCACCGCCGAAGAACTCGCGCAGCTCTCCCTGGGCTCCATCACCGTCCTCATCACGGGTGTTTTTGCAACCGTGGCCTTTTCCATGCTTTTGAACCGCTGGATCAAATGGCCGCGCGCGGAAGGTGCTCTGGCCGGCGCCTCGGTTGCCATTTGCGGCGCTAGTGCCGCAGCCGCCTTAGCGCTCGTGATCGACAAAAAGGCATTAAGAGAGCAGGCTCTTTTGGCCATCATCGTGACCGTGACGGCCTTGTCCACGATTTCGATGATCCTCTACCCGATCCTCTGCGAACTTCTCGGGTTTGAATCGTCTCGCGCGGGATTGCTTCTGGGCGGCACCATCCACGACGTAGCCCAGGTGGTGGGCGCGGGCGCCATGCTCGGCAACGACGCGCTTCAGACCGCAACCATGACCAAGATGTTGCGCGTGGCGATGCTCATTCCGATGATGTTCGTCTTTACGGCGTTGTTTGCCGCCAAGGGCGAACACGGAGAACCCAACGGCCCCAAGACCGTCAATCCCTTTGCGCAAATTCCCCTCTTTCTGATCGGCTTCGTGGCGCTCGCCGCACTCAATGTTGCCGGAGTCATCCCGACGTCGGTAAGCGACGCGCTTGCTCAGGCCTCGCAGCTTCTCATTCTCGTAGCAATGGGCGCGCTCGGCATCAAGACGAGCCTCGGCAAGCTCAAGGCCGTAGGCTGGGCGCCGATCATTCTGATGACTGCAAACACCATCTTTCTCTTTGTCTGGGTGCTCGCAGGCATCCTGCTGTTGGCCTGACCATCCTGAAGGCGCCCATTGAGGCGCCTTTTTGTTGTTCCCAAGAGCTTATGAGTCTAAACAACTTCCCTCTTCAAATGGGAGTTGTTTAGATCCCATGCACCGAGGACCGATTTTCCAGATGAAGTTTTCCTGAACGATTGGGCCGAGGCAGGCCTACCGAAACCATCAGTAGCACGTTGCTCAAAATTGGCATAAATACCTTTGACAACACTGAAGGAAAGCTTGTTATACGGGCGATTGAGTAATCCGGATGCCATTCAGGTATGTCAAGCACTTCAGAAACTCGGCGTTCTCTCCAGTTTCTGAAATTTTGTAACGGAAGCTTTGCCTGTTGCTAAAATGCGCGGCATGGTGGATAGGTGTCTGAACCAATGTTTCGACACTGCGTGTAATATTGTCAACCCTGCCGACAAACAGGGTTATATGACCGGAGAAATCAAAGTGGAGTCGCTGAAGCCGCTGGTGCGCGTGATTGACGACGATGACGCAATGCGTCGTTCATGGGCCTTTCTGATCGAGGGTGAAGGCTGGGATGTGGCAGTCTATTCCGACGCCCTGGACTTCATCAGCTCCGGCGACTTCCAGCGTCCCGGCTGCCTCGTTCTCGACGTTCGCATGCCCCGCATGAGCGGCCTGGAACTCCAGGACAAGATGCGTGAACTCGGCATTGATCTGCCGATCATCTTCATTTCCGGCCACGGTGACATTGATATGGCCGTGCGCACGTTAAAGCTCGGCGCCGTTGACTTCCTGCAAAAGCCCGTCGACGATCAGCGTCTTCTGACCGCCATCGGCAGCGCCGTGATGAACAACCTCAACCACCGCCGCACGGAAATGGAACTCTCCTCCTTCCGCAGCCGCCTGATGCAGCTCACGCAACGCGAACGCGAAGTGATACGTATGGTGGCCCACGGCATGAGCAACAAGCAGGTTGCCGAAAACCTCGGCATCAGCGAAAAGACGGTTCAGGTACACCGCGGATCGGCATACCGCAAGCTGGATCTGCATAACGCCGCAGAAATCGCACGCCTGCTGCTACGTTCGGGCGATCCGCTCTGATCAAGATCTAGTGCGCATTCGAAAAACCTCCGGATCGGTTTCGGTTCGGAGGTTTTGTTTCGTCGTTAGATTATTCAGGCGCTCGTCCGATCGGGCAACAGCGCGCACAACAGACGCTGAGGCAGGGGAACCGCATCCGAAAGCGATTCTCCGAGCCTCATTTCTGTTGTTCCCATGGATTTTCTCGAGCCATGGTTTTGGCAAGCTTTTCCTGCACGTTCAGAGAGACGGGACGATCCAGAAAATCCTGCACCGCGCCAAACTCTTCGTCTCCCAAGGAAATACCCTTCCGATCAAGAAGCTGATCAAAAAGTGCTTCGAGCCCCATCACGATCAGCTCCGACCTTGAGCGGTGACTTTCTTTTGCCATCCTATCCAGAACTCGAACCATGGCTTGCGGAAGCTCTACCGTTATAACCTCACTCATTGCTTCCTTTCCTCGAGTCCTACCTACGGCAACGACTCACCTCTTGCCACCAACACGCGCTTGGCCTTGCCGGGCAACCCGCTCATCCACGGAAACTCCCGTTCGTGCTGTTCGCGAAAACGCTTGACCTCATCGATTTCGGAGAGCGTCGTATCGACCATGTCAAGGCCCAGCTCGAGCATGCGGCTGTGACGCGGTGCAATCGCAAAGCTGACAACCATGTCGCCAGTACAAATCGTCCGTGCAGCGAGATCAACAGTAAAAACAGCTTGAGGATCCTTGCGCAGGACATCAAAAAGCTTTTCCAGATCGTCGACCGAAACTTTGCACGCCAAAAGGCCGTTGTTGAAACAATTGCTGTAGAAGATCTCTCCGAAGCTCGGTGCCACAACCACTCGGAAACCACCTTGCAAAAGCCCCCAGACGGCGTGTTCGCGGCTTGAACCGCATCCGAAGTTAGGACCGGCCAGGAGTACGGCGGCCTTAGCCGCGGCAGGGGAATTGAGCACGCACTTCGGATCCAGCGAGCCGTCCGCTTTGTGCTTGAGGTTGTAAAAGAGCCCCTTGTCGAGTCCCGACTTGTCGATTCCGCGCAGGAACTGCTTGGGCATAATCTGATCGGTATCGATATTGTCGGCTTCCAAGGCAACGGCACCGATCGTGAGCGACGTAAATTTGTCCATTTCTGAGCTCCTTTCGTATTACAGCATTGCGGGATCGGTCAGTTTGCCCGTAATCGCGGCTGCAGCGGCAGCGGCCGGACTCACCAGATGCGTGCGCGCACCTCTTCCCTGGCGCCCCTCGAAATTTCGGTTCGTGGTCGATGCACAGCGCACGCCCGACTGCAAAATGTCATCGTTCATGGCCAAACACAGCGAGCAGCCGCTCTTGCGCCATTCAAATCCTGCTTCCTTGAAGATCTCGGCCAAGCCTTCGTCCTCGGCCTGTTTTCTCACGCGCATGCTGCCCGGCACCACCTGAGCGCGAACCCCCGGCGCCACCTTGCGTCCCTTTACCACGGCAGCGGCAGCTCTCAGGTCTGAAATCCGGGCATTGGTGCACGACCCGATGAAGACGTGCTGCACGGCAAGTTCTGTCATGAGCGTTCCCGCTTCAATGCCCTGATACTCCAATGCGCGGACGGCCGCCGCACGCTGTACGGGATCCTCGAAAGAGTCCGCTGCCGGAACAGACTCATCGAACGCCACACACTGATCGGGACTCGTTCCCCAGGTCACCATGGGCTTGACGTCTCCCGCATTGATCACAACGGTCTTGAAAAAGACCGCCTCGGGGTCGGAAGCAAGCGTCTTCCAGTAGCGCGAAGCCGCTTCAAACTCATTCTGATCAAAGTCGAGCCAGTGCGTGCGCACCCACTCGCGCGTCTTTTCGTCCGGGGCGATAATCGCCCCGCGCGCTCCGGCTTCCACCGTGAGATTACAAAGCGTCATGCGCTCTTCAACGCTCAATGCCTCGACGCCCGAGCCTTGGTACTCGACGACGCAACCGAGCGCTCCGCGGGCAGTGATTGTTCTCAGGACATAAAGGGCCAGATCCTTGGCCGTTGATTCCGGCTTTAATTTTCCGTCGATACGGATCAGCATGGGCTTGGCCAAACGATAGACGAGCGTTTGCGTGGCAAGAATGTGTTCGATTTCAGAAGTGCCGATGCCAAAGGCCAGAGCTCCCAGCGCACCGTGCGTCGTCGTGTGACTGTCGCCGCAGATCACGACCATGCCGGGTCGTACGAGCCCCTGCTCGTCCATCAAGACATGTTCGATGCCTTGAGCTGCATCGTTGGGACCATAAAACGCATCAATGCCGAAATCGCGGCAGTTTTTGGCGAGATTGGACGCCTGAAGCGCGCTCGCCTCATCATGAATCACTCGCGGATTGGTATCGGCCGACGGAATGATGTGGTCGACCACGCACAGGTGCGAGTCGGGAGCAAAAACGCCGCAGCCGCGCTCGCGCACACCGCTGAAAGCCTGCGGACTCGTGTATTCGTTGGCAAAGTGAGCGTCCACGTAAAGAAGCACCGTTTCCCCGTCAATACGCTTGACCGTGTGACTCTCCACAATCTTCTCGTATAGCGTTCTTGCTATCGCCATATTCGCCTCCTTGTTATAAATTGTTTTCTCAACAATAGGAATTCAGCAATGCCTTGATTCTACGCCTCAAAACGGCACTCTTCGGCTTTTCGGACGGTTCTGAAAACAAGGTGCGCTCGTTTAGAATGCCAACGTTTCTTGTCTGCAGTTTTGTCTTTCATCGTCATGCCGCTTCAAGTCCGCAACAGTTTCATTCTTTTCTTGTGCGCCGTCATCTGGGGCTCCGCCTTCGTCGCGCAGGCCCTCGGCATGAATCACATCGGACCGTTTGCCTTTACGTTTGCGCGCTCCATCATCGGCGGACTGTTTCTGCTGGCGGTACTACCGATTTTGGATCGGATCACGCGCAAGAAGATTAATGAGGCAACAGGCGAAAAATCCAACCCTTGGAGAAATCCCAAGGTCTGGACGGGCGGCATTCTCTGCGGCATCGTGCTTTTTGTTTCCGAATCGCTGCAGCAGTTCGGACTTCTCTACACCACGGTGGGCAAAGCGGGATTTTTGACGTGCCTGTACATCGTCATCGTTCCGGTCGTCGGCATGTTCATCGGTCGCAAGACAGGCTTTCTGGTGTGGATTGCGGTCGTGCTTTCGTGCCTTGGGCTCTACTACCTGTGCATGCCTCCCGGAGAATTCTCCCTGAGCCTCGGCGACGGCCTGGTGCTGGCTTGTGCGTTTAGCTACACCGCACACATCCTCGTAATCGACCACTACACCGACCACGTCGACGGCGTTCGCATGAGCTGCATTCAATTCTTTGTGGGAAGCATCTTGGGCTTCATCCTGATGATGATCTTCGAGCCACCCACGCTCGAGGCCATGAAGGCAGCCGCTCCCGCCTTTCTCTACGCAGGCATCTGCAGCAACGGCATCGCCTACACGCTTCAGATCATCGGCCAGCGCGGCGTCAATCCGACCGTGGCTTCTCTGATCCTGAGTCTTGAAAGCGTTGTGAGCGTCATCGCAGGTTGGCTGATTCTGTCGCAATCCATGAATTCCCGCGAACTTCTAGGCTGCAGCCTGATGCTGAGCGCCGTCATTCTGGCTCAGCTTCCGAGATCGTTTTTCAAACGCCTGTTTGAAGGACGCATGAGCCACTGACAGAAAACCGTATCCTCCGATTGACATTCTGAATTTGGCCCGAACCACCGACGTTTCGTCACACTTCGCCTTTGCTCGTTTCTGTGGGTAGGAGCTGACTCTCGAATAATTTTCCTCAGGCTTACGGACACAAAAAACCGGAAGGTCAGCTATCGATCTTCCGGTTCTTCGTTTTGATGCCGCCGTGAAAGCGGCACCTTGAGAGCTAAAGCTTATTCGGCCTTCTTTTCCTCAGCACCCGGCAGGTAGTCCTTGCTCAGGACCACAGCGTTGTGCTTGGCGCGCAGGCTGTCGAGATAGGCGTTTTCTTCGGCCTGACCGAACATACCGGCCAGCTCGTTGCGCGTGCCTTCCAGAGCGGAGGCGTCGGGCTCAACCGTTTCGGACTTGGTGATATGCACCAGCGTGTAGCCCGTGGGAGTGCGCACGCCGATATAGGCGGGCAGTTCCTTGGCGGGAACTCGCATGAGCGAATTGATCAGGTTGAAGTCCCAACCCAGAGGCTGAGAACGGGACACGGTCACGGCTTTGTCGAACTTCACGTCCTTGGCTTCACCGGACTTGATCTTGGCAAGCAGAGCCTGACCGTCCTTTTCGGCGGCGTCAAGAGCGCGTTCGGTTGTCAGAAGCGAAAGAATGTCGGCGCGAACGTCTTCAAACTTGGCGATGTGAGCCGGCTGATAAGCCGTCACGCGAGCGGCAACAAGCGTGTTGGAAGCAACTTCGATGGCCTGCGTGTTGCGCTTTTCAACCAGACATTCTTCACCGAAGAGACTTTCCATGACGTGCTGGTTGAGGAACTTCTTCTGAGCCGCATCGCTCGGGCCTTCAGCCGTCACGTTGTTGATCGTCACGGGCTTGAGATTGTACTTTTCGATCACGCTCTTGAGCGAATCGCTCTGTTCGTAAACCATGTTGGTGAAGTTGTCGGCTTCTTCGGCAAAGCGCTTCTGGCTTTCCTGATCCTGATAGAGCTTCACGATTTCGGCACGAACGTCGGCCAGGGGCTTGGCGGCCGTCGCCTTGACGCCGGTGACCGAAATGATGTGGAAACCGAATTCGGATTCCACCGGACCGACAATGTCGCCTTCCTTGGCGTTAAAGACCGCGTCTTCAAACGCCGGCACCATCATGCCCTTCGTGAACCAGCCCAGATCGCCGCCTTCCTTGGCGCTGCCCGGATCAGCCGATTCCTTCTTGGCCACTTCGGCAAATGCCTTGGGATCGGCCTTGACCTGCTTGAAGATTTCTTCGGCCTTGGCCTTAGCCTTGTCCTTGCCCTGACCGAAGTCAATCAGGATGTGGGAGGCTCGCCGTTCTTCTGGAGCCTGGAAGCGGCCCTTGTTCTGTTCGTAGAAGGTCTTGATGTCTTCTTCGCTGGGTTCAACGTTCTTAAAGAGATCCGGAGAGAACACAACGTACTCGACATTGACGGCGTCGGGACGTTCAAACTGCTTCTGGTTGTCCGTCCAGTACTTCTTGGCGTCCTCGTCGGAGACCTTCACCTTGACCATGTATTCGCCGACGCTCAGGTTGTGTACGGCGGCTTCACGCTTTTCCGTGAGAAGGTTGAATATGCTGCGCGAGGCGGTATCGGGCACCAACGTCGTGCGGGTGATGCCTTCGGTGAGCAGATTGCGGCTGATTTCACCGCGGATCATGTGCACGAAGTATTCATCACTCATGCCGGAAGCGGCCAGATAGTTGGTGTACTTCTCGGCGTCGAATTTGCCGTCGGTGAGAAAGCGCGGGAAGGTCTTAATCATTTCGATGGCGACCTGTTCGCTCACATGAATGTCTTCAAGAGACGTCTCACCGATGAGACTGCGTTCGTTCATGATCGCTTCGAGCAGCGCGACCTTGGCCTCCTGGCTGTCGAGCATATTGGAGCGGAATTCTTCACCGAGACGCACGCGCAAGTTTTCCAGACGTTGGCGCTTGGCTTCGTCAAACTGCTGCGGAAGGATCGAAACGTCGTCAACCTTGGCGATGGCGCCGTCGTCGCTGATCATTCGGTTATAGGAATAGATACCTGTGACCACAAAGCTGGGAATCACGAGCACCATGGCGATGAACATCAGCCAGCGCTTGTGATTGCGGAACAACTCAAGAAGCATGAAATTAGCCTTTGGATTAAACAAAAATGCGGACTGCCGCATCAAGCCGCAGGGCCGCTGTGCGCCCACGAAAAACACTGAGCGCACTTTTCTACTCAATAGCCGTGCATTCTAACAAAAGCAAGCTGTCGGCTCGCTTAATTTCGCGCATCAGCCGCGTTGCAAAACGTTTTTTTCGTAACTCTGAAATCAGCCGATCTCGTCGGGTGCAAAGTCCGGGCACTCCAACCACAGCGCCTGCGGGAATCGACTGAAACAATACCGCTTCATATATTCCCGCGTATCCTCTTCAATCGTAGCGTCGGGCATCGGGTTGCATTGATTGAAGATCACGGCCGAAAGCGCGGCCCCGCGTCGCTGCAGCGCCTCAAGAGACAACACGGCGTGATTGATGGAGCCTAACTTCCCCGAAGTCACGAAAACAAAAGGCCAGTTCTGCGCGCACGCAAAATCAACCGTCAGTAAATTTTCCGTCAGGGGCACGGCCAAACCTCCGGCGCCTTCGACAAGCACCACATCGTAGCTTTCGGCCAGTTTGTTCGCGCAGTCAATCAGATGCGCGAGATCGATCGGTCGGCCATCGATTTTGGCCGCCAGATGAGGTGACGCCGGGTAGGTGAAAAGTTCGGGCGCGGTAATCCCTTCCTCGTCTTCGGGCAGCGTCACCCCCATCAGACGCCGGTGCAGGCGAATGTCCGGACTGTAGTCTCCGCAACCAGTCTGCACCAATTTCATGGTGGCCACACGACGTCCGCAGCGCAGAAGTTCGCGAGCAAGCCACCCCGTGCAAACGGTCTTTCCCGCATCCGTATCAATGCCGCTCACGAAATGAATTCCTGAAGATAGCTTCGCTACATTGTCCGTCGTCTCTATCGTCATTCTTTAATTAACAGTTTATATTTGATCTGTTGAACCAATCGATCTGTCACTTCGAAATTGATCAATTTTTGGATCGAAGTCTCAAGCTTTTTAAGTTTTTCGGTTTTTGAGGCTTAGCCGGTGCCGGTTGACAACCCAAACTATACAGTTTAAACCGTTCTGCTTAGGACAAAGCTAACAGCTCATATTTAAGCCTTAGATTTTCTTTTCCACCCATTTACGCGTCACCCTGACGAATCCGTCAATCAAAATCTGCAGTTCTTCGGGTTCAATCACAAAGGGCGGCATCACGTAGAAGATATTTCCGAAGGGACGCACCCAAATCCCTTCTTTGACGAAAGCGGCAGCCAAGATTCGGTTGTTGGCGACACGCTCCGTTTCGACCACACCGATGGCGCCGAGCGCGCGCACATCCTTAACCCCCGGCACCCCGCGTAAGGTTTCCAGTCCTTTCTTCAGTTCGGTTTCGATTCTGCGAACCTTGGCTTCCCAATCTTCAGCCATATAGACATCCAAGGCTGCAGCCGCAGCCGCACAGGCAATCGGATTGGCCATGAAAGTCGGCCCGTGCATCAAGGCGTTCGGCGCATAACTGCTCACCGTATCGGCCACCGCATTGGAGGTGCACACGGCGCTTAACGTCACGGCACCGCCCGTGAGAGCTTTCCCGAGCGTCATAATGTCGGGAACGATCTCGGCCCAATCGCAGGCAAATCGCTTGCCGGTTCGACCGAACCCCGTAGCAATTTCGTCAGCGATCAAAAGAATGTCGTACTTGTCACACAAGCGGCGAGCTTCACGCAGGAACTGCGGGTGGTAGAACCGCATAGCGCTTGCACCCTGAACGATCGGTTCGAGAATCAGCGCGCATATTTCGTCCTGTTGCGCTTCGAAAACGCGCTCAAGTTCCTCAATGTCCCCCGGGTTCCATTGACCTCCGAAAACGGAAGACGGTTCATCAATAAAGATGCGCTGCTGAAGCGCTCCGGCAAAAAAGCCGTGCATTCCCGCAACCGGATCGCACACCCCCATCGCGTTCCAGGTGTCGCCGTGATAACCCTTGCGGATCGTCGCGAAGTTCGTGCGCGTCTTTCGGCCTTTGGCCAATTGATACTGCACGGCAAGCTTCATGGCCACCTCAACGGCAACCGATCCGGAATCCGCATAAAAAATCTTCGTGAGCTTCTCAGGCAGCAGACGAGTCAATCGTTTGCCCAGTTCCACCGCAGGTTGATGTGTAAACCCTGCAAACATGACGTGAGTGAGTTTGCTTGCCTGTTTTTGAATCGCCTCGACGATTTCAGAACGGTTGTATCCGAAGGCCGCGCACCACCAACTCGAAGTACCGTCGATGAGTTCTCTGCCGTCTTCCAAAACAATGCGCGCACCATGACCTCCCGCAGCGACATTGACGGGAGGCGGTAAGGTGGCCGACGCATACGGATGCCACAAATGCGCTTCGTCAAAGGTTTTGATATCTTGCGTCTGATATCCGACCTCGGAAACAAGCTCGCGGTCGGCATCAATTGCACTGCCCTTCGTCGTCAGCATGTCTCCGGCAATGGCGGCGTTGATCCCGCACTCAAGTGCCGCCTTCTGAACTTCTCGTGACAAACGGGCTCTTCCGCCCGCAAAGCGCAGCTGAGCCTTGGGATTGATCAGTCGGAACAGAGCGACAGACCTCAGAATCTCTTCGTCGGACAGGAGCGGCTGATGCTCGAGCGCCGTGCCGGCAATGGGCGAGAGAATGTTGACGGGAATCGAAAGCACGTTGAGCGCACGCAATTGAAGTGCCAAATCGATGCGATCGCTTTCGCTCTCCCCCATCCCGATGATGCCGCCCGAGCAGACGTCCATACCGACCGCGCGTGCGTTCATGAGCGTTTTGACTTTGTCAGCGGTTGTATGTGTCGAGCAGAGCTTTCCGAAATGCGATTCGCTCGACTCAAGATTGCAGTGATAACGCACGACGCCTGCTTCAAAGAGACTTTGCAGTTCCTTCTCAGTCAACAGCCCCGCGCTCAGGCACATCTGAAGATTCGTTTCCTTGCGAATGACTCGCACGAGTTCAATCGTTTCGCGCACTTCACGCGCAGAGAGCTTTCGACCGCTCGTCACAAGCGAAAACCGCGTGAGACCGTTTGCCTGTGCTTGTTTTGCAGCTTCGAGCGCCTTGTCGGCATTGATGAGCGGATAGATGGGAATGCCTGTGACAAAACGCCGCGACTGGGAGCACCAGGCGCAGTCTTCCGAACAACGGCCCGATTTGGCATTGATGATGCCGCAGAAGTTAAAAACCCGATCTGCGAACTTGATCGTCGCCTCTTTGGCGGCTGCCACGAGCGTCTGCGTAGAATACGCGCTCAGTTTCAGAGTCTCCTCCCGAGTCGGCACGCGTTCCAGCGATCTGACGGTAAAGTCCAGGCAGGCGTTTTTTTCGGCTATCGGTTCCATTGTCTGCTTCTCATACTTGAATTCTCTTGTGTGGCGGTCAGAAACTAATATATTGCAAATAAGCTGTTATCGCCTCTTTTTTTCTTAACACATCAACCGTGCCGGGAAGAAAAAGAGTCCTTGAAAGCAATGTTGTTCAGTTTCGACCGTCTCGGCGAACAGGCAGGATACCAAACATCCTCATCCGTTTCGCTTGTTTTGAAACGAGAATTTGCAGACAACAAAAAACCCTGAAGATGCAAATCCACAGGGCATTTGGTGCTATGGCGGAGTGGACGGGACTCGAACCCGCGACCCCCGACGTGACAGGCCGGTATTCTAACCAACTGAACTACCACTCCGTTCGGATCAATTTGTTCTTCAAACTTTCGTCTGAAGAGAAGCGCATTTTACAGACTCTTTTGAAAATTGCAAGTCCTCAATAAGTTCCTTGCTTTTCAAAACTTGGCTGTGTTCTGCACAACGACTGCGCATTCTACAGAAAAATAGGCATTTGCCAAGAGCTCAAACAAATTTTTTTGGGGCCGGAAAAATTTCCCTTGAAATATCAACGAACGCCGTCAGAAACAGCTTTCTCAGAATCGCTGAAAACTTTCACTCAAGTTTCAGGCTTTTATTGCATCGCTTAACGCTGACAAATCGATGACAGGCATTTTTCCGGATGCAGCCTCCTCCGGTACAACAAACGGCACCATATACCAAGGCAGGTAGGTTACGGCTTTGTATCTTTCAATGTTGCCACGACAAAAGAATATGGCTCGCTTCAGATTCCATTCGTCGACCGCAAGCACATTTGAAAGCGCAGAATGCTTTTTGTAGTCTTTACCGGATTTGATCTCTATCGGAGTGATGTCTCGTCCGTTTTGGATGACGAAATCAACTTCTCCCAGGCGTTTGGAGTTGTAGTAACGCAGTGCAAAACCGTTGGCATGCAGTTGTTGCGCAAACAGATTCTCCAGTACGCTACCAAGATTGACTTCGACGTTGCCTTGCAGAATATCGAACTGAATGTTCTGCATGCTTGCTGCGGCAAGCAAACCCGTGTCGCACAAGAAAAGCTTGAAGAGATTTCGCTTTTCGCTTAAACCCAGGGGCGGTGTTGGCTGTGCGACGTTGATGCATGGCAAGGACACACCTGCGTCGGAAAGCCAAACAAATGAATTCTCATAACGCAGAAGCCGGGCTGACTTCGCAATGTCGGAAAGAACGAAACGACGATTTTTGGCTTCCAACTGGGAAGGAATTGCATCAAAAATTTCCCTAGTCTTTTCTTTATCTCTGTCAGCGTAGCGTGCAATGTCGAGGCGGTAAAGCGCAAGGATATCGTTCTGGATGGCAAGGATCTGCCCGATGTCGTGCGTGGCAATATAGGTGCTGACACACTGGGGCATCCCGCCGACAACCATGTATGCGTATAAGAGCTGCATCATGCTGTTGTAATCGTTGTCGGTCTTGGCAACTAAACAACTCCCCTCTAAAGAGGGAAGGTTTCCTTCGACCAAGTACTGACTTTTCCACCCGCTCTGATCCGGCCTAACGCCTGGTCAGTTGGCAAATGGCTGTCACCAGCACCACGAAGGATTTTCTGACGAGCCATCTCCGGCGTCATCGCTTTTGGCTCCGGCGCAAGTCTGAGATCACGCTGATCCCGACTACTCGTTGACTTCAAAACTACATATCCCGCGTCAGTCAGGAACTGTTTCGCACCTTCAAGCTGCTCGACGGCAACTTTCGGAATATGGATTTCCTTTTCAATGTCAGCGCAGTACAAAAGCAATGCCGACAGTATGTCACGCTGGATGTACTGTCCGCTTCCTGCTTTCATTTCCTGCCAGCGTTCACTGAGATCTTTCTTTCGATACGTGTCCGTATACGGATCGTACTGACTGAGTTTCAGTTTGTAGGGATTGACCTCTGTTACCTTCAGCCCGGCACTTGCAGCCTTTGACTTCAGTTGAGCAATGAATCCCGACATTGCACTTTTACCCAGACTTTTACCGAAATGTCCTCTCTGAAACGCCTTCCAGCTATTTTTCTCAATACGTATGTCGCCGGCTATTGAGAGCAGCAGATTGATCGTCTGACCGTGCCGGCACTTGCGTTCGGCTGCAGCCACGCGATGCATCTCACGCAGTCGATCTACCTTGCGTTGATAGTTCTTACTTTTGACAAGCTTCGCTCCCTTTTTGATTGTGCCGTCCTCGTTATAGGCATCGGGGTTGTTGCGTCTCAGGCTTCGGTCCATGGCACGAAGCAGACGTCGGGAGGCTGCCTCGTTGAAGTTGTTTGATCCCGCAACCTGAATCTTGCCGGCAAACGCCTTGCTAAAAAGAGCAATACTCTGCGGCCCCGGATCAATCGCAGCCCGTTCGGTTACAGGAGCATAAACATGCTTGACAGGAGCCGTCCCTTCAAGCACGACCTGCAAGAAGAAGCGGTCTGCCGAGCGGATGCGTTTACGCACCAGCCGGCAATACTTGATTTTGCGATACTTATCCGAGCGTTCGTTTTCTTTCAGCGCTCTCTGAATGTAATCGTCTTTCGGGTCGATCAGGACGCGATAGTCATGACCACACCAGTTCAGCACCTTTTTTTCCGGTCTGAACTTGAGCCCCGTTTTGTTGGTTTTGCCTTCAATACTGTGCAGACCGCGTTTGGAAGATTTGAAACGGGGCATCCCTCCAAGTCCGAGCTTATAGCGGTTTATCGCCTGAAAAACACGGGTGGCAATCTTCTGGGTTTCGTTAATGCCCAGTTCTGCTTTACGACCGGTGCCTTCCCTGTGTCTTGCAATGACAGAGTGCAAATCGTATTCAGTCAGCCCGTATTTGCGGTCAAGAGCACGAAAGGCTGCTGCCCTCTCCTTGTCTTTAGGCATGACACAGGCCTCTTTCCATGCAGCATCCTGCCGCATCTGCTGCAATTGTCCCATTGCTGTGCCCAGGGTGGCATTGTGCAGCTGACGGGCGAACTCAAGTTTGCGCACAATGGTACGCATCTCAGCATCGTCCAGAGCAATCGGCAGTTCAATAACAAAACTCTGAGAGGTCATAGACACTGAGTTTAATAGCCCGCCTTCCTCCCTTCAATGAATTAAAGGGCTTCCGGCGGGAAAAATTCTGTGAAAGACGGTGGTCATGGTCTTTTGTTTGCGAAACGGTATGGGAGCGAGATTATTCCACCATCCAAAGCGCGCCACATCCCGAAGGATAGGTTGCTCACAAAATTCGGCAATTTTTCGAAACGGGTCAGCCGATTACATCATTTTTTTCGGCTCCTTCGAACAAGTCACTGACTGGGTTACCTTGAAGCAGTACGGATTTTTTGAACACTTGGGAGTCCAAAAATTCCATACCACTTCAGTGATGGTTGATTCGGGAAACCCACATCAACCATCTATTCCGTTAGCACCAAGGCTTTTCCTTGGCGATTTCCTTACCGATGATGCGGCCGTTGACCAGGCAATCCAGCGTAGCGCAGCTTCCCAGACGAACAGCTCCATGCACGCCGCCGGTGGCTTCACCTGCGGCATACAGGCCGGCAATGGGATTGTCGGTCTTGATGTCCATCACCTGTCCCTTATTGTTCGTCTCAACGCCGCCCATGCAATGATGGACTTTGGGCGAGAGAATAGAGCAATAGAAAGGAGCCGTGCCCATGGGCTTGGCACCGGGTGCGAAATAGCGTCCCATTTCATCGCCCTTGCCGGCGGCCAGAGCAGCGTTGTAATCCGCAATTGTCTTTTTCAAAGCCTCGAGAGGGATCTTGTATTCGGAAGCCAAAGCTTCAAGCGTGTCGAATTTATGAACAACACCGCGTTCGAGCTGTTTTTCGAAAATACCGGGACGGGTTTTTGCAATCGTTCTTTCGATTGTCGGCGCGTCCGCTATGGCAATCGACATATGGCCTTTGTTGCTGTTATTAATCACAGCATCCGCGCGAACTTTGCGGTTTGCCAATTCATTGATAAAGCGCTTGCCCGTTGCGCAGTCGACCCAAACACCCTGCGTGGCAGCGGCGCCTTGCGCAAAGTAAAGAGCAATGCCCATGCCTTTTTCTTCAGGCGAATTCCAAGGACCGCACTGAATCCAGTCCTCCTGAATGACATTGCAGCCGATGCGGGAAGCTTCTCGCCACATTTCAGAAGTGGCACCGGGCTGGTTTGTGGTATCGAACTTATCCGTCAACTTCGGGTCAAATTTCATGCGGAACTTAACGTCCGCTCCAAACCCGCCGTAGCATAGAGCCACTCCTTTTCGGGCACGGATGAATTTCACCTTGCCGGATTGGGCGTCCGGGAACCGATAGCCTTCACGCACCTTGAGTCCTTTTACGCGACCATCCCCGTCTCGAATGATCTCTTCGACATAGGTACGAAGCCGAACTTCAACCCCGAGTTTCTTGCAGTAGTCGTATTCCTTTTTGACGATTTCCGATCCCGATCCGTTGACCGTGAAAAGATGGCGAGGAACAGAATGTCCGCCTTCCGCACCGACGCGATCCGGAATCCACTCGACATGCAACTCGTTGACCGTCCATTCGTACGTGGCCATGGCCTGTTTGGCCATTGTGAGAACTTTATCCGGATAGTTGTATCCGAGACCTTCGCGGATCATATCCTCGGCAAGAAGTTCCGGGGAGTCCGTGATGCCGAGTTTTTTCTGCGCCGCATTTCCGGGGACCGACATGATGCCTCCGTTGATGGTGGAGTTGCCTCCGTAGGCGCGCATTTTTTCAAGAACCAGCACACTGTCTCCGGCCTTCCTGGCCTCAATGGCGCAGGCAAGGCCTGCAAATCCCGAGCCAATTACAAGAACGTCAACTGTCTCGTCCCATTTGGCGGGCATCGGATCAGTGCACTTTGCCGATACGCTTGTCGGAATCAACGCAGCGGCTGCGGCAGCCGATCCTGCAGTTAGAAATGTGCGGCGATTTAGCTGTGTTGTCATAACTTTTCTCTCCCATTTGGACTTGACACAAACCGAATATCCGGCCTGTTCAGCTCGAGGCCCGTTACTGGGCCTGTTAGTCTTGCGTTCTGTTTTGATTTTTACTTTCAAAAAGATATTTAGCGACACTTCCGCCTAAAATTAATTGTCAAAACGACAAACAAACGTTTTGAGGAATAAGGTCGGTGCGGGTTACGGAAAACATCAAGGCTTGGAAAACACTTCTTGCGCTTTCGGCAGGAGAAGGCTTTTTTTCGGCTGCCGTGGCGATCGACAAAGATATGGCCGCCTGTTCGAGGATGATCGGACGGCTTGAAGCTGATTTGGGCATTGACCTCATTGACCATTCGCACCGACCGGTACAACTCACGGCATCGGGTCGTGCGCTTTTGCCCTATGCAAAAGCTCTCGTTGACGCACACTGCCGACTTGAAGAAGCTGCCCGGCAATGTCTGGCTATGCCGATTGTCGTGCGCATGGACATTCCCGTGAATATCTCCCGCAGCTCGGTCTTTGACTTTCTAAAACGGTACGAAAGAATCGATTCCAACCTGCGGCTTGAGATTCTTTCGGACATTGATCATCAAGATCTCTTCGAAGGCAAGGCCGATGTGGCTTACCTGCCTTACAGACCGCCGGCAGAAGGTCTGAGGCTTTGGCATATCGGTTATACCGAAAACTGTCTGCTGGCTTCGCCGGATTACCTCAAGACTCGAGGTGAACCGCTTGAACCCATGGATCTCGCCGAACACGATCTGATCATTCGAAGCGGCAGAAATTATCCGACAACGAAGGAACTGATCTGTGAGGAAAACGCACGCCGCTGGTGTATAAGCGCATTGCCTTTGCCGGAGATGTCCTGTCGGGAAAAGAAGTGCTGTTGGCTGCGGAAGGAATTGCTGTCGACCTGTCATTTCACATTTGTCGACACGAAATCGAACAAGGGCGTTTAGTTCGGGTGCTTGCCGGCTGGCACAGGCCGCCCTGGGATTTGACCATCGCCGTTTGTGACGAACGTGTGACGGACAGCAGAATTCTTAATTTCTGCAGGCTGTTTGCGGAGTACGAGAAAAAGGCTTCGGCCATGCGTCTGCGTCACATGCACAAATTCTTCCTCGAACGCGATCTCAACTGCCGCTAAAAAAAGAGGCTGGCACCCGTAGCAGGACACCTGCCTCTTTGCTCCTTTGCGCGCAAAACGCTACTACAGACTGCCGCCTTTGAGCGTTGTAGAAGTCCCTGCCCGCGGCTGCCAACGCATGGCACGGCGCTCCACAAAGCCGACAATCCAGTCGAGCACCAGAGCAAACGCGGTCAGAACCAGAATGCCGGCCATCACGGTATTGATATCAAAGACACCTTCGGCCTGAAGAATCAGGTAGCCAACACCGTGGCTTGAACCAAGGTATTCACCGACCACCGCGCCGACAAAAGCCATGCCGACCGACGTATGAAGAGATGAAAACACCCAGCTCATGGCAGACGGCAGATAAACGTTCTTGAGCAACTGCTGCCGATTGGCGCCAAGCATGCGAGCCGACGCCAACACATTCGGGTTGACCTCACGCACGCCCTGATAGACGTTGAAGAACACGATGAAGAAAACGAGCGTGACGCCCAGCGCCACCTTGCTGGCAATACCCAAACCGAACCACACCGCAAAGATCGGAGCGAGAATCACGCGGGGCATGGAGTTGAGCCCCTTGATGAAGGGATCGGCCACCGCCGCAGCAAAGGGCGACAGCGCAAGCCACATGCCGACCAAACCGCCGCTTACCGTGCCGAAAGCAAACGCAAGTATCGTTTCCACAAGCGTCGTCCACAAGTGCGCATAAATGTCAGCGTTGACGACAAACCAATCCCAAATTCTTGAGAAAATCACCAGAGGTTCGCCGAAGAAAAACGCCGCTTGATTATCGTTATCAAAAACGAAGGCAGGTATGAGACCTGGTTTGGTGAGCGCCCACCAAACGAAAAAGATCGCAGCCAGAAGCCCGAATTGCCAAACTCGAAGTTTGAGACGGTACTTTGCCACTTGATTGCTGTTCATTCTTTGTCTCCCGAGTCTAATTTCCGCTTTTTTCTACGGTTGTACTTTTCTTTGCTGCTGCGCGTAGCCCTTCAAAACCTCTTCACGCAACACCGACCAGATGGCCGTGTGCAGCTCAATGAATCGGGGCGTCACGCGTACCTCACTGACATCTCGGGGTCTGGGCAGATCAATCGTAAACTCACCGATGGGATGGCTCTCGGGTCCCGCACTCATCACCACGACGCGATCGCTCATGGAGATGGCCTCGTCCAAGTCGTGCGTGATGAAAAGCACGGCTTTGCGCTTTGCCTGCCAGAGGTTAAGAAGCTCGTTTTCCATCAGCTGACGCGTCTGAATGTCAAGCGCGGAAAAAGATTCGTCCATCAGAATGATGTCGGGATCCTTGATCAGCGTCTGAGCCATCGCCACGCGCTTTCTCATGCCGCCCGAGAGATGGTGCGGATAACGATCTTCAAACCCGGTCAACCCGACGCGCGCCAACCACTCGCGGGCTCTTTGAGCAGCCTCTTTCTCAGGCACACCCTCGAAAAGAAGTCCTGCCGCCACATTGTCCAGAGCACTCTTCCAGGGCATCAGGCTGTCGGCCTGAAACATGTACCCGGCTCGGCGATTGAGGCCGACAAGCGGTTCACCGAAGATGCTGACAGTACCGGCGCTGGGCTCCAAAAGTCCTGCGCTCATATTGAGCAGTGTGGATTTGCCGCAGCCGGTGGGGCCGACGACACTCACAAACTCACCGTCGGCCACCGTCAGATCCACATTTTTGACAGCCGTGTAGGTGGACAGGGTCCCGGAATCGTCACTCACAAAAGTACAGGCAATGCCTTTGAGTTCTATTGCAGCTTGAGACATTTGATTCTTAGTGTTGTTTTTCAAAAATGAACTTGCCTATGCTCAAATACGCACCGCTCAGTCAGGGTACTTCTTGTGCGCCGCTTCCACAAAACGGTTCGTAAAGACAGCCTTGTAGTCAGGCTTAAAGTCGGCGAGCTTGTCGTTGATGATCTGCAGCGACTTAAAGGAGATCTCAGGCGCGTGTTCCGGAATGAATCCGTCCTTGGAAAGCGCAGGGCGGTTCTTCAAGAAGCCCGTGACGTAGATATCCTTGTTGCCGAGGAAATACGACTCTGGAACAGCTTTGACGATGTCTTCGGCCGTGGCCTTGGCAAGCCAGCGATTGGCACGCACCACGGCGTTGGTAAGTCCCTGCACAATGTCCGGATTCTCCTTGATGTAGCGCGTCGGCGCGTAGAGACAGCCCGCAACCATGGGACCGCCGAAAATCTTGTCGCTTTCTTCCACGACACGCGTATCGGCCACGATGCGGATCACATTGTCCTTTTCGAGCGTAGCGATCACCGGATCGAGATTGACAAACGCATCAATCTGCCCTGCGCGCATCGCGGCAACTGCAGCAGCCGACGCACCCACGCCGATAAAGGAGACGTCCTTGGGCTCAATGCCGGCATTGCGCAGAATGAAGATGGCAATCGCGTGCGAGCTTGAGCCCGGAGCCGTCACGCCGATCTTCTTGCCTTTGAGCTCGGCCATCGACTTGAAATCAGGCATCGTTTTGTTGCTCACTGCAAAGACGCACTGCGGCGCTCTGCCCTGCAGGACAAATGCCTGCATTGCTTGGCCTCGGGCTTGCATCGACAAGGTGTGCTCGAAAGCGCCCGACACAACATCTGCGGAGCCGCCGACAACGGCCTGCAAGGAGCGCGAGCCCCCCTGAAAATCAATGATCTCGACGTCAAGTCCTTCATCCTTGAAGTAACCGAGACTTTCGGCAATGGAGATCGGCAGGTAGTAGTAGAGCGCCTTGCCGCCCACAGCGATTTTGACGGACTTGCTGCTCGCAAAGACCGGCGGCACGGAACACATGGCGGTAGCCGCAGCGGCTGAGGCGATGAGTTGACGACGAGTGAAAGGCATTTTTGTCTCCCTAATAAAAAACGCACATCCCCGAAAGGTGTGCGTCTGTTGTCCAGTGACGTATTGTCTTGATTTTTAGTCTTCGAAGGTCGTTGGAAGCTTCGGATTTCGTTGAAGTCTTTCGGTAACTCGACTCCCCTCTTCTCACACTTCCTGCGCCGACGCACCCGCGCACGCCCTCTCCGTGTCTACCGATAGCAGCAGACCCAGAGACAGCAGGCACAATCGACCGTAGGCCTTCGCAAGAGGGCTCTTCTCAATAAGAGTCGGTCGTATATGCGTCATTTGCGTTTCCCATCGATGGTGCTCACCGGAGCACCGATGCGTGAAACGGTAGCGCGTTGAGTTTTACCCGTCAATAATTGAAATTGCCTAGAACAACCAACGGACGACAAAAAACCTCGCAAAATCAACATCCTGCGAGGTTCTATCAGCTGTATTGGTGGTGGATGCTGAGAGCACCATACTTTTCCCATTGTACAGGGCTTTTAACGCGATTAGTCACCCAAAAAGTCACCCTTTCCAAAAGTGCAAATTTTTTGCGCCTGCATGAAGATGCTAAATTCTCACGTGTCTGAACTGTATGTCTGGAAGAGCTATGAGTGCGTTCTCTCGCCTGGAAAATGTATCAAAAAAATGGCCGTATGTTTTTGACCTGATCGACATTTTTGTCAAGGCCAAGTACGACGGCGAATACTCATGGCCTGACTGGTGCTTCATGCCGATTAGCGCCTGGCTTGCCATTTTCACAAGAGGACACGAAGGCGTTCCTCGTATGGAAATTATCGACCGTCTGGAGCAATCCGTTGCCCCGGCGACATGGCGATACACTCAGGGCGTCTATGAATTTGACCCTGATATCTACACAGAGCTCATGGCGTCAGAGTTCACAGGAAAGCTTCCAAGTGAGGCGCTTTTGCGTCTGCCCGAGTGGTGCGTCTACATAAAAACGCCTCTTTTTTCCGACGCGAACAGCGACATAGAAGGATTCTTTGCCTTTTTGGAATATGACTTCAACTCCGGACGGCACGAATTGAGGTTGTACCTCGATCAAACAGGATCTCGTGAAATGCGCGCCATTGTCCTTCATCTTGGAAATTGGACCATTGATGAATCCATTGACAGAATGATGAAGCTTTCGGAAGAAAATGCTAGAAGACTTGGCCATGTACATGATCCTGCTGTATACGCAGCCGAATTTAAGAGGATTCGGTCAATTGCCTGCCGATTGCTTCCTTTGGTCTTGTATCTATGTACGGAAGAACCTGAGATCAAGAACCGCTCAACGCCCGACTGGTTGCCGCACAATCCTCAACCTAAGAGGGTTCGTGGCGAGTTCCGCCTGCTGCCGGCTAAAAAGTCTCATCAATACATTCTTGGAGTGAAGACTGGAGAAATGCTACGCAAGGCTCGCAAAGAAGCCTTTGAGCATGAACCGACCGGACGAACGGTTACCCCGCACGTCCGAAAGGCACACTGGCATGGTTTCTGGACTGGTCCGCGCAAAGGTCCGCAGGCAGTCAACCAGAAGTTCGTACTGAAATGGCTGCCGCCTATATTCGTGCAAGGCAGTCAAGTCGGCAAAGGATAAAAAAAAGGAACGGGGTAGGCGCATCAACACCTACCCCGAAACATTTTGATGAATGCCGGAAGCACCCGATCAGCCACGATCAAAAGCTTCCTTTTAAACAGCGGCAAAGGATTCTCGGTCTAGCCACCTACTCCCATTCGGGAACCCAGCCCTGCAGCCAACGACAATTTTACTGAGCCTCGTGAATTTCCACTACGGCATCGTGTTTTCCTGAGAGTTTTTGAGAAAGTTCTGCACCTTCAGCAGCCAGTCCCGAACCCTCCGAGAGTAGTCCGACACAGCTGCTGAGTCGCTTTGCGAAATGCTTGCAGGAATCGGTGCCGGCTCTGGACAATCGGGAGCGATAACTGTCGGCGAGGTTGCGCACCCGCTCAAGTTCAATGCGAAGAGAACCGCTATCGGCGCGGCTTTCAGCGAGTTCTGAACTCTGTTTTTCGAGCTGATCGATGGCCTCCGCATAGGCCGAAATTTGCTTGCTCTGATTTGCACGGTATTCCCTTTCCTTTGCGGCCAAGGCCATCGCGTGCTCCGCTTTCAGCTGATCAATGTCAGATTGGTACAGCGCTGCCGCATATCGATAACCACCAAAAAAGATAGCGACTGCCGCGAAGACAGCCGCCCCGATCTTGATCCACGTCGCCATGACCCACCTAACTAAGACATGTCTGAAAGACGGCCCAGACAGATCACAAACGGGTCTTGTCGAAGTTCTCGGCGAAGTGCCTCGATCTCTTCCCGTCGGCGCTTTCGTGCGACCTCTTTGCGAAGACGTTCGAGCTCTTCGATCTCAGCCTGTTCGTCAGCATCTGGAAAGCCTTCAGGCTTCAAAATTCTTCCGTAGATATCACGAAGAGAATTGACCCGGCTATAGAAGTTGTCGATCTCGCACATTTCCTATGCCCCTCGTTGATTAGCCTTGTCCCAGGCAAGATATTTCAAGGACTGTTCGACCGCGCAATCCAAGGCATACTCTTTGCCTTTTTCAGGATCGAAATCTTCTGGATCGGCACACTGACTCCAGCCGAGTTCTGTGAAGCCTGATTTGAAGATGAGACAGCACACGGTTGTATATGTTCCATCCGGGCGCCAATACTCAATGCGGTCCACCAGGCTCATTACATCGTCACGGTTAATCATTCTTCACTCCCCTTCAAAGAGCGCACGCTCCGCAGCACGACGCCGCTTCAGTCCTTCGCTCACCTTGCCGCTGGCGTAAATCCACTTGTCGAACTCTTCGGCTGCTTCATCGTAGCGGCCATGGTTCAGGTGAAAAAGCAAGGTTGACTTCTTCAGCGCCGTTGCTCCGATGTTGAATGCCAAACTCAGCAAGGCGATGTACTGCCCCTCAGATACCGGCACGTTCACCAATCGATTCAGATCGTCAGCAATGGCCGCCAAATCCTCGACCAGAAGTTGCTCGGCCTCTGCCGGCGAAATCTCGTCACCTTCCTTAACACCCTTGGTGTGTCCGTAACCAATAGTAAGAACTCCAGCAGAGCACCGATAAGCCTTAAGCTCACGCCCTTCAAACTGCTTCACGAAGTCCGACGCCATTGCCGGATCGTAAGTACTCCAAGAATTCATTTGTCTTTTTCCTTCAAATCAGAATCAGCAACCTTTTCCACCGTCTTGTCCAGTTTGGCGTTGAGCGCATCAATGAGCTTGCGTACCACCGGCGGCACCACACGGAGCCCCATCTTGTCCAAGTTCTCGATGATCGAGCCAAACTCACCTGCCATGTACGCGCAGATCGTGATCGACTCGATGAGTTGAAAAGGGAGAAGCTCGTTAAAAGCAACGTCTAAACCGTGGGCTAACGCCACGATGCAGAAGGCCAAAATCTTCTTTAGTACGCCGAGCATGTTGCGCTTGCTCGTCCAAGTCCCGTTCAAGACAGCCGCAAGCGTTCCCGACAAGAAGTCGAGGATGACAAAGACCACCAGCCAAATCAGCAACGGGCCCGCGTCGCCGTACAAAAAAGTGAAAATTCCACCCATGCTTCCGCCCACCAGCATCCATGCGCGCTCAAACCCAGTGGGCAGAACAGCCGCCAAATCAGCAAACCTTTGGATCATTTCTCGAGCCCCGATCCTTTAAAAGGGTTGAAATACACCCAATGCGGACAGTAGGGATCGTTTTCAACATCTCCCCACATCTTCCAACCCATTCCTGCGCGGACGCATTTCCAGTGGCCAAAGACTTTGTAGTGGCGAACGTAGTAAATCTGGAAGCAGATCAGCTTGCCATTGCGCTCCATGTACCACTTGCACAGGCCACTGTTGCCAGTCAGGTCGCCAATCTCCGGATTTCCTTCATTCCAGTGCAAATCACCTTTTTTGAATTGCACGCCAAGCACGAAGTAATTGAAGCCGTAAGCGGAGTTTCTGAAGAGCCACGCAGTTCTACGCATCCACGTCCAAAAGACACCATCCTTTGGCCAGCGCTCACGATGCCCAGCATCTCCGTCGCAGGAGTTGTCGGGGGTTTGAAACCAATAGAGCCAATCGGGAAGCCAACCGTTTTCGTTGACAAAGCAGGCAAGAATCGGCGATAGCAGCTTGGAGAAAAGCTCGAAAGGGACTCCAATAAGGAGAAAAAGGAACCACTTCAGATAGACCATGATTGCACCCGTAAAAAAGCCCCTTTCGGGGCTTGGTTTATCCAAAGAAGTGAACTGCGCATCCGCCGATGATGATGCCGGCAATCATTCCGACAACGCCCCAGAAGGCACGCAGCTGCCGGCGAGCGGTGTCCGGATCAGTGGCTGCAGTCTCTGCCCACTTTTCCTTGGCCTCATCGAGCTTTTCCTCAATGTCGAGACCCAGCTCCTGGGCCTCCTTTTTCATCTTTTCGATGAGCTCGTCAAGCTTTGTCTTGTCGATCGTCATATCCTTCTCCCAAAAGAAAAGCCCCTCACACGGAGGGGCTCACATCACTTTGTTTTTGCCTTTTCGACCTTGTCGTCTGCGGCCTTTTTACGCAACTGAATCTTGCGTCGCGCGCATCCTTCTCGGGTGCAAATGCCATCGGCTCCAAGTTCGGCACCACAGGCCGGGCAGTAGCGTTTTTCATCCATATCAGGCTCCCATCAAAGTCTTGTACTCGGCCTTCAAAGAGGCCACAGTTTCAGTGTCATCCATAAGCATGGCTGTGGCCATGCGATCCTTCAAACTCGCAACTTGTCCATCAAAGTCCGAAAGCTCTTTGTCGATCTCTTGGGCGTCAAGTTCTTCCTGTGAGATCTTTTCAATCTCCCAAGAAAGGTCTTTGCTTCGATCTCGCTGTCGATAGCCGCTCGTCTTTGCAAACTCGACGATCAGTTTTCTCATCTCCTGATCATGAGCAGTCTGTGACTCGTGCTTGATCACGACACCAACAAGTTCATCAGCACTCGTCGGCTTTTTTTCTGCCACCCACGTCTCACCATTGAACTTGTAGAAGTTAGTCTGCAAGTCTGCACCTTCAGGCAACGGTACTTCCGTCGCGTTCTTCGGCAAGAAGACGCCTTTCATGACCTGAAAGGTGCGCTGACCGCAGTAATAGCCGTCATCATCAAAAATTTGAATGAGCTTGACTTCCATATGACTCTCTCAACTAAAAAAATAGCGGCCCTAAAGCCGCGAGAAAAAAGGTATTCCGTGACAGACGGTCACGGTTTAACGCTTAAGGTACAAACTTCCGGCACCAAATGTTGGGTGCTTCGGATCAGCTCCGGTGGACGGGTTACTGATCTCGCTCTTGGCCACTGGCCGGAGGTCTCTCTCATACAAGCCCGTCAGCTCGCCAGGCGCAAGCGAAAGGAACTCGGTCAAGAGCCGCCGCGCGGGTACACGCTGCGCGATGCATGGGCGCTCTGGAAAAACCTCAAGCGCGGCCGCATAGTGTCTTATCAAGATGAAAAGCGCCGCATGGAGCGCTACATCATTGACCCGCTTGGTAGCCGCCAGATCGATGAAATAACGGCGCCGCTTGTCATACAAACGGTTAAGTCCATCGAACGCGACGGGCATCAAGCGACTCTCAAGCGCGTGCTCATGCGCACACGCGAAGTCATGGATTTGGCCGTCTGCGCCGGATACATCCACCACAACCCCATAGATCGAGTCTCGCGCGTCTTCGCGGCTCCTATCGTCAAACCAATGCCGTCGGTTCATTGGCGTGAGCTTCCTTCCGTTATGGAGCTTATGAAGGCGGCGCCTCCTCGAACACAACTTCTTTTTGCCTGGGCATGCCTGTCTCTTCTACGCCCAATAGAAACCGTGAAGGTTAGATGGGACTGGATCAAAGACGATGTCTTGACAATTCCGGCCTCTGAAATGAAAAAGTCCAGAGAACATCGCGTCCCCATTCTTCGCAACATGATGGCCGTCCTTGAGGAGGCAAAAACACTCTCTCCTCATCCAAAATCACCTCTCATTTGGGCTGGGAGAGCTCCAGGCAGGCATATGAGCGCCCAAACTCTTGCTAAACATTTCCACAGTACACCGCTAAGAGGTCGTTTAGTAGCACACGGAATTCGATCAATAGGTCGCAGCTGGATGGCAGATCATGATGCTACTTTTGAAGTTGCCGAAGCTTGTCTTTCGCACGTAGCAGGGTCCGGCGTCTCGCGTGCTTATCAGCGATCAGACTACCTAGCTCAAAGAAGACAACTAATGACATCCTGGTGTGAGCACGTTGCAAACTGTGCCCAAGAAGTCGGTTTTCTTCCATCAATTTTCAGTACCGATAGGGATTTAACCGAAGGCGGCTGACTCATTCGAATGGGGGCAGACACAAACCGAAATACGTTCAAATTTCGGCATTTCTGTACCCATTCGAATAACCCAACATCACTGGCGGAATAACAGGTTTCGATTACGACAAGAGCTCAACCTGGGTCTACGGGGCCTTTGAAACAGATAGCCTTCACTTTGGAACAAGCATTGGTGAGAACACGGAAATTGCTAGAGTGTCCTTCCAAGCTCAACGATCAAGTTCTATCTATGGCAGCTCTTCAACTGTTCAGCCGTCGACTTTGCTCGCTCTTGCGTGCATCAAAACTTGATACACGCTAAAACTTGTAACGCAGAAGGCTGGACGGTTTCAGATGGTCCGTAAAGGAGACATGAACGCGAGGCTTCGAAAACAATCACACCACCATATCTGTCATTCGCAGCCCCAGTTGTTTGGTCAGTATCTCCCCCATAAAACGCGCCTGAAGTAGTGCTCGCGACTTCTATATCTGTTGCGAACGACCCTGTGATGTTGGGTCTAGACCTTGATGCAAGGAAGTGCACGTAGTGCATGTGGTTGAACTGTGGAAGTTTGTCCATAGATCGAGCTGCTTCTGGAAGAATCAAAAGCAACTGAGTTGTTGTTTCCTTTTTGATATCCGGTAATGCAATATGCCGTGCTTCCTACATAGAAGGCACCTGAGATCCCCGTGTTACCAAGGTACGAGTCACCAAAGCCTTCAAGGCCACTTATGTTGGGACGCCCAACATCACAGGTTGGTTCTCGCTTGGTCAAAACCAGGAACACGTCCCAAAGTGCGATGGAACGCTCTTTTATTTTTCAGATTCATCGTTCGATGCTGCGGCATCTACGAATCTGAACCATGCCTATGAAACGACATTCGACCCGTCACGTGCGAATCCGATTTTTGGCGAATCCTCAACGGTGCAACCATCATCTTTGCAGGCTCTTCCATGTATCAAGATTTAATACAGGGTAAAAGATGCAAGGCATTCGGTTGGATAGTGCCCCAACATCACGGGCAACCTTTGGCTCGTCACTGGTGGGATAGAAGTATCCGGCGCATACCGTATGAATCCTGATAAAGACGCTCCACATATACATGCAGGGATATCAGGCAGTAATTCGAGTATCGACATCGATGCGAGCATAGTGTCTTCTGTTTACGGCTCTACCACAACGGTTCAACCATCTTCGATAAAGGCTTTAGTCTGCATTAAGTCTTAATGCATAGCAATGCTAGAACTGAATCAGGTTGAACAGTTGCGACCTCTCGGTAGATTGCGGAGCAGCGAGATGCATCAAATGAGAATTGCGAAGCTGAATTTTGTGAACCGTCTGCTCCCAAAGTATCGCTGTCCTTTTTAAATGCACCTGAAATAATCTGGTGATCAGCTTTTGATGCACCAAACTGACCAATGATGTTGGGTCTGTCCCAACATCAGCGGAAGCTTCAATACTGGTGACAGAGGATCGCATGGATCGGCAGAAGGGGCCATTTCAACTCTTTTGTTTGGTACGCCAAAATTCACGGATCAGAGGGATGTAGTTGCTCCAGTGAACGGATTTTCTTTTGACGCCTCTTTATCAAATGCTATTTATGGCTCCTCTTCAAGCGTGCAGGTTCCTGCGCTCTTCGCACTTGCTTGCATCAAAGTTTGACCCAACATAACGGGTGAACCGGGAACTCGCACTGATAGCCATCACTCGGGTGCTTTTGTCAGCGGTTCAAGCATGGCTAGGTCTTACTTCATAGAAGGAAATTCTGTTTCCCTAATTTCCTTTGATGCTTCCTTCTCGTCTTCGGTTTACGGCATATCAGAAACAGTTCAACCAAGAGCTGTGCATTTGCTACCTTGCGTCAGGATTTGATGCACGCAAGCGTTCGCAAGGCAGGCGGTTGAACAGTTGATATATCTCCATAAATTGGGCTTCCCTTTGAAGCATCAAAATTAAGCAACGCCCGTTGGTACTCATAGCGATTAAGCTCAATCGCGATCTCAGAATTCACGTGGTCGTTCGAAAAGAACAAAGGACCATCTTGTGCGGTGTAGCCTATGTGAGGCACCATTGCAGTCGAATTGCCTGTGATGTTGGGGCGCTCGCCCAACATAACTGGCAGTTTCTCTTGGGACAAACATATGTTTATCGGCGTTAGCACTGCAGGGGAAGCCTTTTCTTCAGCTACAACTATTGGCACTGGATACACCTACAGTGCTTATGAGGCTGGGGACAAACGGGAGGTTTCCTTTTCGGCTTCAAACTCAAATGGTGCGTACGGCAAATCGACAGTGGTGCAGCCTGCTTCCTTGAGTTTGCTTGCCTGCATCAAATTTTGATGCAAACTAGAAGCCACGCGGCGGGAGGCTGCACTTCGTTTGACTTGCCATAAAGAACATTCGATTTGGAGGCATCCATAGAGATAGAGTAACGCGTTGCATCACTTCCACCCCATTCGCCTGGACGTGCCCAAGTAGTACCACTCTTATAAAAAGCTCCTGACGGAGTGATGCCAATGCTTCGATCGTTGAAATCCGACACTTTGCCGGTGATGTTGGGCCCAACATAACTGGTGGTCACTATGGAATTGAGCAAACCAACAATGTCTCAGGTTGCTTCTATAA
>ENA-UESK01000130-UESK01000130.1-human-gut-metagenome-genome-assembly--contig:-NODE-130-length-36500-cov-3.833265_pt1 | contig 36500 bp, 38 predicted proteins | sample MGYA00243006_ERZ508007 | MGnify/ENA primary metagenome ERZ508007 (study PRJEB26167, sample SAMN06115452) | human gut metagenome | host: Homo sapiens | place: China:Jiangsu | collected 2015-08-21... | reverse complement strand
CCCGGGGGCGGGGTGGATGAGTGCTTTTTCTTGGCTGGCCGTTCTCCGGACGCAAAAAAGGCGCGGATTGCTCCGCGCCTTTTCCTTTTTGGCCTCAGCTTGCCACTCTTTGGGCCGTAATCGCCGCATAATCCGGGGAAAGTTCGACTCCGATACACGTTCGGCCCGTATCCCGTGCCGCTTCAGCCGTGCTCCCGCCGCCGATGAAGGGGTCCAGCACCGTCCCGCCTTCCGGGACCACTTCCATAAGTTCCCGCAGGAGCTCAACGGGCTTGCTCGTCAGGTGGTTCTTTTTCTTGTGGTCCACCGTATGCGCGTACAGCCCGGGCAGGCACCGGGGGCCGCGGTAGCCCAGCCGTCCCTTGCTGGCGAAGATCACAAACTCGGCCTCCCTGCGGAACTCCCCGCGCAGCGGCCGCCCGGTCCGCTTGTGCCAGACCACGACGCCCCGCCACGTCCAGCCCGCCGCCTGTACAGCGTCAGTCATGGCGGGAAGCTGCCGCCAGTCCGAAAACATGAGCAGGGGCGATCCGTCCCTGGCCACGCGCCAGCACTCGGCAAGCCACAACGTAGCCCACATGATGAACGAGCGCTGATCCCGGTTGTCCCCGAACATCGGCGGGTATGTCTTCACTGTCCCGTTGTTCTGATACTTGACCGCGGGATCGGCCTGGCGTGCGGAAAGCATGAGCCCGCCGCTTGAATAGGGCGGATCGGTAATCACGGCATCCACGCAATGAGGGGGAAAGGACTGCAAAACGGCCAGCGCATCCCCTTGGTACAAGGTCAGCGCGGGGTCTTCAAAAAAGGGCTTCATGAATCCTCTTGATGCGGGGCTCTCGGCCCTCTCGTCTGGCGCCCGGGGCGCTCAAGCAATCTTATCTGTCCGGACGTTCCCGAACCGGAAGCCCCTCCGCCCGCATGATGCAGGCGGCTACGGCATACGCCTGTTGGGGAGTGATCGCGTTTCCAAGGGCTTTCAGCCTGCGCACCCACACCGGGACAAGCTCACGGGGAAGGGGCCTTACTCCTGCGGGGCCGTCCAACCTTGCGGGACGCCCATCATCCACTCGGCGAAGGACACATCCACCATATGCCTCCCGGATGGACGCGCGGCGCGCCCGGTCAATCCGTACTCCCAACCAAGGAGCCACGCGCCAAGGTTGGTCGCCTTCTCCCAGACTTCCGGCGAGCGAAGATAAAACCCCATGCTCTGGGTCACGCTTATGACCGTTGGGGTAGGCAACAAGGAAAACCCGCTCGCGCCGATGCGGGGCGCCGACCGCGGCTGCGGGAAGCACTTCCCACTCCGCATCATACCCGACCGCGGCCAGATCCTGCAGGACTGCCTCAACCCCTGCGGCGAGCAGCCCCGGCACGTTTTCAATGATGACATACCCCGGCCTGATTTCTTCAATGAGTCTCGCGTATTCATGCCACAACCCGCTCCGTGTCCCTTTCGCAATCCCTTTCCGTTTCCCCGCCAGGCTCACGTCCTGGCATGGGAACCCCCCGCACAATACATCGACCGGGGGCAGATCCGCCCCCCGCAGCTCCCGGACATCCTCATATATGGGGATGCCCGGCCAGTGCCTCCGCAATATCGAACGGCAAAAAGGATCCACTTCACAGAAAAAACGGTGCTTCATCCCGGCCCATTCCAGCCCGAGGTCGCACAGCCCCGCCCCTGAAAAAAGGCTCCCTACAGTGACGTCTCGCAAGTGTGCCCCTGTTTCCGGCACTCTTGGCGCTCACGGTCGGGGCTCGCGGCCCTCACGTGGTTGTCCGCCCCGCAACGGGGGCATCGGATTTCAAGGTCAACGGCGAGGCCGCGGGCAAGCAGCTTTCCGCAATGCCCGCAGCGGATTTCCGGCAAGTCGTTCCTCATGTCGTAATCTGCCCCAGCTTCTCCCTATGTTGCCCGGCCGCGGCCCGGTGCCCGGACACGCTGCCGCCCTGGTTGATGGTTCCCGCGTCGGGGTGGTCATGGGCGGCGAGGACATCCAGCGCCGCCAGCACCTCGTCACAGAAACCGAGAAATTCCCTGAATACGGACGTCCCGCCGCCGTCCCCGCCTCCCGCGTTGAAGCCGATGGTCGACTCGGAATTGAAGGTCATTTGCGCCGCCGTGACCGTTTTCGCGCCGCCTACCTTCTCCGTGCTCGCCCCGGAGACGGTTGTGGTTTCGTCGCCGCCGATCTTCCGGTTCCTTGCGCCGGCTACTTCATCCCCGGCGTTGCCCGCAACCTTCGCCGTGCGGTTCCCGCCCACATCCTCGGCGAAGTCGCCGCCCGTGGTGTCCGTGCGGGCCTTGCCCGTTGTGATGGTCGAATGCGCGCCCGCGGTCATGTTGACGTTGCCGAGCGAGCCGAGATCCGCCCGCAGCCCGCCCACAAGCGACAAGGTTGTGGCCTCGATCTGTTTGATGCCGCCCACGCTTTCCTTGGAGTGCTCCCGGATGGTCCGCGTTTCCGTGCCGAGTTCGTCCGCGGACGTCTGGGCCCGGACCACGCGCTCCCGGCTGGCGTCCTCGATCTTCGCCTCCGTCGCCCGCGTCCAGTTGCCGCCAGCGTCCGCCCGCTGGTAGACGGCGGGCGTGCTCTGCCAGAGCTGTTCGCCCTGCGCCACCTCGGGAAGCGACACGCCGAGGGGATAGGTTTGCCGGATGATCGGATGATCCGGCCTTCCGTAGGCGAACCCGACCACGACCTGCGCGCCTGGTTCCGGGAAGCTGAAAAAGCCTTTCTCCTGCCCCGCCCCGGTCGGCACGGGAAGGGGGACCGCCGTGTAGGTCGGGAAGGCCGGATCGGGCTCCCCGTCCGCCGTGAGTATCTGGATGTCCACGGCATAGCGCGGGCGGAAACGTTCCGAGGCCGCGCCCTGCCCCGGCGCATCGGCCACGGCCAGCACCCGGGCGTAGCGGTCAAGGTGCAGCCCCGCGCCGAGTTCCGGGAAAAGCCCTTTGACGGCCCGCCTGATAGCCTCCCTCATGCCTCCGCCTCCATGCCGAGCGTCATTTCATGCCCGGAAAAACGTACCGTCCGCACCCTGTCCCCGTTGACGACGCACCCGGGACGCATGGACGGGATCAAGGTCATGACCTTGCCCCCGGTGGCCAAAGCCCGGGAAAATACCGCCTGCGGGATTTCGACCGGGCGTTCCGGCCAGCGCGAGTCCTGCCAGCTCCCCACAAAGATTTTTCCATCCCCCTGCGTCTGCCAGACGTAATCGGGAATCTGAAAGGCGCGGCCGATGTTGGCCAGCCCGTCAAGGCCAGTCCCGAACGTGTCAAAGGCCGGGATCTTGGTGTCGGCGTAGGGCCGTTCCGGAAGGATGAAACGCAAGCCCGTCTTGTCCGCATAGGCCGCCAGCACTTCCCGCAGCGTCGGGTGGCGCATAGCAAGCGGGATCGGAGTGTCGAGCTTCGCGGCGATCTCGCGGCACATGAGCCTTTGCTGGCTCCCGTCCATCGTCGTGCAGCGTTCGACATACCCGGCGAAGACAAGGGCGTCCCGGCCGTTCACGGCATAGCCCATAGCGAACGCGACGAACCCGGAAACGGGCTCTTTGCTCACCACCTGAAACACGGCCCGCCCCGGCGCGGAAAGCTCCAGCCGCACGTCCTCATAAACGAGTGGCAGATCGCCGGAAGGGGTGGCAAGGCGTTTTCTGATCTTCATGGATACCTTCCTTGACTCTTCCGGGCCGTCCCGGTAATACTCATTTCACTATCTCGTTGGCAGTGTCCGCGCCGCTGTTTTAAACTATGCGCGCTCTGCCCGGCATCCGCTGGGTTTCTTTTTGGGCAGTATTGCCCTTTCTTCGCAGCATTTTTGCCGGGCCGATAGCTCCCAATACAACACCCGCAAGGGGAATAAGAGCAGCCGTCCAACGCGGTAGTTGAGACCCGGCATTTCTCATATCCAATGCCTCACTACTAAATCGTTGGAGTTTCCCATGTCACACACGCTTTCAGCCCCTCTGCTGTCCCGCCTCTCGTCCCTGTCCGCCGAACTTTCCGAACTGTGCGGCCTGTGCGATCTGCTGGCCGACCCCATGCCCCGGAACTTCATTCAGGCTTCGCTCCGCACACTCAGCGACATGGCGGAGGACGCATCCGAGACGTTGGGGCAATTCGCCGATGCAACGCGGGGTTCCAAGCGGCGCATCCTGCCCGCCCTGCTGGACGGCTATACCCGCGATCTCGCCCTTGTGCCGCCCGTGATGAACGCCCTTGCCGCCGCCAGCGACGCGGAACAGCGGCTTGCCCTCGAATGGCTCGGCCACCTCACGGACAAGTGCGTCTCCACCGCCGGAAGGCTGGCTTGCGAGATCGTGAAGGAACTTGAAGCGCAGCCCCTTGAAGTCCTCGCGTAACCTCCCCTAAAAAAGCCCACCAGACGCCCCGCGCCCTACCGACGCGGGGCGTTTTATTTGGGGTCCGGCGTTTCGGAATCGGAAGAGGAGTCATACGCTCCGATAAAATTATCCCTTCCCTTGAGCCACGCCCAAAAACCGCCGAGTTCCTCCATTCCAGCATCCCCGGATGCAGCCGCCACCGCCGCCCCATTGTTCTGCCCGGTGCTGGTTGGCTTGGCCTTCTCCCGGGCCTCGGCGCGTTCCGGGACGGACTTGTGTTCCGCCAGCGTGAACTGGACGTTCCAGCACTTCCGGCCCTCCTGCTCATCCCATGACACCCGATCCGAAAAGACCACCTGCCGGATGCCCGCGGCGTTGGCCGTGGTGTTGGCGATGGTGTAGACCTTGGCCCCGCTGCCGCCCTTGGCTTCCGAGACGCGGATCAGCTCGCGCAGATCCGATTCATCCTTATAGCGGATCTGCGTCGTGACCGTGAGCGTCTTTGCCTTGATGCCCTTCTCCGCCTTGGTGGTTGAACTGGTGTCGCCGCTGGCGTCCTGTTTCTTCAACGTGAACGAACCGGACACCCGCAAGCCGAACCCCGGGACTTTATAGTCGTCTAGGCGCATCGTGATCATGGGTAAGAACGTCTCCTGAAAGTACGCGAGTTGAGGGGCGCTCCCGACGAACAGCAAGGCCGCCGTGAGTTTGTGTGCGGCGTTGGCCGGGGGCGCGATGAGCGACAAGTCCCGCGAAAGCTCGCCCAGATCGCCGGACAGGTACGCCCCGAACCAGCTTGCGTTCGTGCCCTGCATGGCCTGCTTGAGGGCGTCGATCTTCTTCACGGCCGCGCCGAGTTGCGTCTGCAGACGTTCCCCGGCCTGTTTGAGGGCATCCAGCGGAGCCGTTGCCGCGGCCTTGGCCGCCTCCATCCGGGCCAGCACCGTTCCCGTCACCTGCTCGAAAGCCGCCCCCGTGGACGGCGTGCCCGGGGTGAGCCATTCCCACGGCGGGAAGCACGGGGCTTTCGGGATGACGAACTTGTCCAGCTCCAGCGTTGCAAGGGCCGCGGCCCGGCGTCCGGCCTGCTCCAGCTCACGGAGCGGAAAAACGCCGTTGAACGCGCCGAGCGCATCCATAAACGCGGAAAGATCCGGAGCGGTCACGACGAGCACCAGCGCGGCGCCCCCTTGCGGCGCGTCCCCCGTCAGGCAGGCCGGGACGCACCGGGCGGAAAGGGAGGCAAGGGCGTTCTCCGGGGTGAGCCACGCATAGTCGCCTTTCCTGTCCCCGACGCCCTGCTGCCACGGATGGACGCACAAAACGGACACGCTGCCAGTCATAAGCCCGGCGAGCCGCCCGCGCAGCTCGTCGGCCATGCCCGCCAGCGCGGATACGTCCGGGACGGCGTTCGGGACTTTCTCAGCAAGCTCCGTCAGCTTCCCCGCCCCGGCCTGTACGTCAGAGACAAGCCCCTCAACGGCGGGCATCAGGGAATCCCCGATCCCGCTCAGGGTATCGGAAGGGGAAAAATCAACGGCGTTCCATGCGTCAAACATCTTCATGCCCTAAAGTTTTTGGATGAAGCACAGCGCATAGTACGGGGGCACCGTGCCGATCGCCTTTGCCGTGACCGTATGGCTGTGCCCGCCGTCCGTGAGCGCGTGGTTATGGGCCTCGGTCGCCACCGCGTGGGCGTGCCCGGGATCGGATACCCCATGCGCGTGCTCGCTTGAGCCGACTGTGTGGGCGTGCCCGGGGTCTGATACGCCGTGGGCGTGGCCCCATGAATTGCCTGTAGCATTAGTCCAGTTGGTTTGGGTACGTTGCGTATCACCAGGCCCCATCGGATAGTTCGTGCTACTGCCATTGTCCGCGCATGTCGTAATTGAGTGGTTGTGGTTCGGGAGTGTATTCCCGTCCAGCGTCGTCCCCTGGATGCCGATCCCCGTCCCGGCCGCCCCGGTCCAGATATTGAGGGCGGCGTTCTGGATGCCGATTCCGGTTCCCGAGCTTCCCGCCGTGCCCCCTGGCGCGGCATCGGCAAGGCTGATCCCCGTCTTGGCCGTCCCGGTGCTCACGTCCGGCGTTGCCGATTCCGCCCCGCCCTTCGAGCCTTGCGGGTAGTTCCTTCCGCTTGCCACCACGAACCGATCGAGCAAGTCCGGCGTCCCGTTCGTGCCGTCACAGAGAGCCCACCCCCTCGGGATGGTATCCGCCGAACCGCCCCACATGAGGATGACCCCGGACGGGACAAGGAAGCCGGACATTTCAACGAGCCGCGCCTTGATTTCAGCGATCATGCGTACCGCCTGCGGAAGAGCCATTTACAGCACCCCCAAAGGCAAAAGTTCGCAACCAAAGGTCTCTCTCTCTCTCTCTCTCTCTCTCTCTCTCTCTCTCTCTCTCTCTCTCTCTCTCTCTCTCTCTGCATGGCGTCCCCCTATGCCTTTGCCGGAAGAACAGGTTCAACGGGCCACGGGCAAGAGGGATCATCCTCTCCGCCGCCGAGCCACGGGAAGCCGGGCTGCTCCGGAAGGTCGCGCAAGGCCTGGCGGTACGCCTGCCAAGCCTGATACTGTTCATCCGTAAGCGTTGTAGCCTCCCCGTTGTCGAGCTGATCCCTGTGCCGTTCGATGACCCAGGCGCAGCCCGCCAGACGGCGATCCCTCTCGGCGCGCACGCGGGCGGCGCGGGCTTCCGGCGAATTGTACTCGGCAAGCCGGGCGGCTTCCGCGGCTGCCGCCTCTTCGTCAAGCCGGGCCTTTTCCGCTTCCCACAGCGCGACGAACGGGGCGACGTCCTCCGCATAATCCGCAGGCGTCAGGGGGTGGTTGATGTCGTCCGTCCACTCCATTTCCCCGCGTCCCTCATGCCACTGGACGGCGTGCAGGTTTGCGGGCGCCGTGAAGCCGAATTGCAAAGGGGTTCCGTCAACAATGATCAATCGGTCGGAAGGAACGACCGTTACGTGTGTTCTCATGCTTTCCATCCTTACAGCTTCTTGATGTAAAAAAGGGCGACAAAGGGAGGCAAGGTGCTGATTGCCTTTGCCGTAACCGTATGGGCGTGGCCGCCGTCCGTAAGCGTGTGGTTGTGGGCCTCTGTTGCTACCCTGTGCCCGTGCGTGGGATCAGAGACACCGTGGGCGTGTTCGCTTGAGCCTACAGCGTGGGCATGGCCGGGGTCTGATACGCCGTGGGCATGGCCCCAACTGTTGCCAGTATTGGCGGTTACAGTGTCGCCACCATTTGCGGCTCTATCCTCAAAACCTGTCGCGCCTTTATGGGCGTTCGTATGATACACATGGCCATGAGACGGCAACGTGTTCCCGTCCAGCGTCGTCCCCTGAATGCCGATCCCCGTCCCGGCCGCTCCCGTCCAGATATTGAGGGCGGCGTTCTGGATGCCGATCCCGGTTCCCGAGCTCCCCGCCGTGCCTCCCGGCGCGGCATCGGCAAGGCTGATCCCCGTCTTGGCCGTCCCCGTGCTCACGTCCGGCGTTGCCGATGCAGCCCCGCCCATGCCGTCCAGCGCGTACTTCCCGCCAGCGCCGACGACGAACCTGTCCCGCATGTCCGGGGTTCCCTGCGTGCCGTCACAAATCGCCCACCCTTTCGGGATAGCGTCGCTAGAGCCATGCCAGAGGATGACTCCACCACGGGGAACCAGATACAGGCTGGCCGCCTCAAGCGATGCCCTGAGCTCCTTTATCCACCTCGCCGCCTGCGGAAGCGCCATTACAGCACCCCCGAGGGCAGAAGTTCGCAACTAAAGGTCTCTCTCTCTCTCTCTCTCTCTCTCTCTCTCTCTCTCTCTCTCTGCGGATCATCTCTCCCCCCTACAGCTTCATGATGAAATGGAGCGCGCAATACGGGGGCAAGGTGCTGATCGCCTTTGCCGTGACCGTATGGGCGTGGCCGCCGTCCGTAAGCGTGTGGCTGTGGGCCTCTGTTGCTACCGTGTGCCCGTGCGTGGGATCAGAGACGCCGTGGGCGTGTTCGCTTGAGCCTACAGCGTGCGCGTGCCCGGGGTCTGAGACGCCGTGTGCATGGCCCCAACTGTTGCCCGCAGCCGTAGACGTTGCGTAACCATCTGGAGGATGGCCAGAACCAGAATCGTTCAAGCTGGTATCTGACCCCTCAGATCGATCCGAGGGGGTTTGGTGCGTGTGGCTCGGAAGGGTATTCCAATCCAGCGTCGTCCCTTGAATGCCGATCCCTGTCCCGGCCGCCCCGGTCCAGATATTGAGGGCGGCGTTCTGGATGCCGATCCCGGTTCCCGAGTTCCCCGCCGTGCCTCCCGGCGCGGCATCGGCAAGCCTGATCCCCGTCTTGGCCGTCCCCGTGCTCACGTCCGGCGTTGCCGATGCGGCCCCGCCCCTGGCGTCCAGCGCGTACTTCCCGCCAGCGCCGATGATGAAGCTGTCACGCAGATCGGGGGTGCCCTGCGTGCCGTCGCAGATCGCCCAACCTTCCGGCACGGCGGAGGCCTCGCCGTACCACATTTTGACGACGCCCCGCGGCTCGATGTCCGGGACGATTTCCGGCCTGAGCTTTCCGCCCTTGCCTCCACCGGAAAACAGCTTTTGCAGGATACCGGGGAACCCCATTATTTCACCCTCACATGTATGTCGTAGTCTGTCGGGATTTCGTCGTGCCACTGGATGGCCGTCGACATGCTGCCGGGCTGCCCGACTTCACGGAACTGATCCTTTGCCGGATCGTCCCCCGGAAAGCAGGGGACGCCAGCGAGGAACACCTGCAGCTTTTTCGAGCCGACCTCATACCGGGGCACGGCCCAATCCGTATCGGGCGGGATAGCCGCCGCCCGTGTGCCCGCATGGGAGACGAGCTCCCCGCTCGGCGCGGTCAAGCCCGTGAGCGTCCCGCCGTTCTTGACGGGATCGCCAAAGGCGGGCGGGCGGAGGTCGATCACTTCGCCCTGCGCGTTGATTGAGGCAATCCGCGCCCGGTAGTGCATGAGCCCCGTTTCGTCGGCGGCGGAAAACGGGACTTCCGTATCCGGCTCAACCACCATCGGCGCGGCCGTGGCCACGCGATCCGAGCCTTGCGGCTTCAGGCAGACGTCAAGCCAGACGTCCGCGGGCGTAAACGTGGCCACCACGGGCATGGGTTCCGCAAGCCCGGCGCGTATGCCGCCGACATAGCCGAACCCCGGCGCGCAGGCGTACTGCCCGCCCTGCCTCGCCAGCTTCCAGCCGTCCCCGGAAAACCACCCCGCGCCGTACAGGTCGAAATTCGAGAGGCGTTCCCGCTCATCCATGCCGAGCAGCCGGATCGTGAAGTCGAGCTGCCACACGTCGGCGCTGATCGTGATCCCCGTGAGCTCCTTTGCTCCGGAGAACTCCAACAGGAAATTGCGGGTCAGGTTGTTGCCGGCCGCGCCCGTCGCCCCCGAGTATTTCCGCTTCTCCAGCGTCGGGAAGGTGGCCGCGGCGATCAGGGTGTCGTACTCGGAACAGACCAGCCCCTGCCAGTTGAAGGACCAGTCGCCCACGTCCGAACCCAAAAGGGCGCTGTACACGACCTGGTTCGGGTTCACGTAAGCCCGGTACTCATCCGGGATCGGATAGGTGTACACCACCTGTTCCGTGGGAACCGTGATCCCGGGGGTAAGCTGTTCCGTGGGATCAAGGTTGGGGATATGGGCAAAGACAAAGGTGTCGATCACCAGCGGTTTGCCCTCGGCCTGCAGCCGGGCCTTGAGCGCTTCCCCGGCCGCGGTCATGATGACGCTCATGCGTGAGCCTCCAGTGTGGTTTGCGTGCTGTCAAAAACGGCGATCCCGCTTCCGGCCCGCGTCTTCAAAATCTCGTCGCTCCTGGCGCAGATCGTAGCGTGATGGTCATCAAAGGGGACGAACCGCACCGCGACCCTTTGCGGAATCCGGGAAATGAAATGGTATCTCCGGCATGTCCGCCCGTAGTCGGCGACGATGAGCTCCAGCACGTTCTGGTAATTCGGAAAGGAACCGTCATCCATCATGATGCCGATGACGTCCCAATCCTGCCCCGCCTTCCGTTCCTCCAAGGCGATGTCCCCGAGCTCCAGCCGCTTGAAAATCCGCTTCCAACCCGCGATCTGCCCAGAGTCCCGCGCGTTCGCATAGGCATGGGCGACGCGCAACCGATACAGCCGCTCGGCCTCGCCCGCGGCCCGCGGGACGCCGCGCTGCCATGCGATCAGATCGAGCATCCTTTCCGAGCATGTCATGGGATCGGCCTGCCTGAGCGGAAACGCCGCCCATTCCCCCAAGCGCCCGAACCAAACGCGGGACGCCCCGGCCAGCGTCCGGACGTGAGGGCCGTTCATCCAAAAAGGAATCTTGATCTCCGGAAAATCGCTCATACGCCCTCGCCAAGCCGCACGGTGAGCGTCCGCAGTACGGGCAACGACAGTTCGGACACGATGTCCGGCAAGCTGAACTCGACCGATCGCAGATCCGGCAAGGCGTCGTGCAGCTCACGATCGAGCAGGGAAAAGCTGAACCGCGATTGTGGAAGCGTGCGCGTGACCTCCACGTCCTGATTTTCCCGGAACGCCGCCCGGATCATGTCTTCCGCCGCCGTCCGGAGCGCTTCCCGGCGTTCCTCGCCGCAGGAAAGCAGCGGATAGACCGTCGCTTCCAGATCCACGGGGACGGCGGGCATGGGGAAAAAGAGGATGTCGTCACCGTGCCCGTGGTTGCCGGACTCCCGGATATGCGCGTTGATACTTTGGATCAGATCGTCCGGCGGGATGCCCGAATCGATCATGATGTAGCCGTTTGCCGTCCCCGGCCCGCGCGGGCCGTCCTTCTCGAAAAAGATGTAGTCCGTCCGGACGCCCGCGAACGCCGTCACCACGGCGCGGTATCCGGCGTCATGGTGGTACTGCCCCACGGCCTGAAACTGATTGCGGGCGCGCAGCCGCAGGGACTCGTCGTCCTCTTCGTCGGCTCCCGGCGACGTCAGCCATGCGTCGCGGTTGGTCACGGAGGCGATGCCCGGCACGGGTTCGGGAAGCACGGAATAATAGCCCGGCCCGAGGTTGGCGGCGGTTCCGGCCTCTTCCGCCCGGACGGGGACTTCAAGCCCGAGCTGCCCGTCAGGAATGACGGCGTCCGCCTTGGTGAGCACGCGATGCACCACCCCGTTGATTGCCGGGCTTTCAACGGCCGTGCCCCGGGGGATGGTCAGGCTCCCGGACGCCGACGCCCGCGTGAAGAGCACCACGCCCTCGGCATGGGCGGCGGGCTTCCGCTCCAGCTCGACGCCCCAGGCGTACACGTCCAGATAGCTCCCGGACGCGAATTTCAAGAACACGTTGGGCAGGGCATCACGGATGAGGAGCCGAACCAGCCACAAGGCCGGGGCGGTCACGATGGCGGAAATGAGCCGCCAGAAAGGGGACCACGCCGAGTTATTCGTAATCTGCGAACCTTCCGCCGCGTTGATGGCGTCCCACTCCGCTTTCATGGCGGCTTCCGTGGTCGGTACGCCCGCTTCCTTCAGCATCGTCTCGAAAAGCTGATCGGGTTTCTCCGCCATGCCTACGCCTCCAAAGTCATGGACAGCGGGCCGTAGTCGACCGTTTCCGCCGTCAAAAGGTATGTCCCGAGGCTCGTCTCGGTGATTTCCGCCGTGCCGGGAACAATCCGCTCGTCATCATCCACGGCCAGCGTGATCTTGATCATGTTGAGCCGCCGCGCTCCCGCGTCGCGGTTCGCCAGCATTTCCGTCAACAGCCCGGACTCACGGATCATATGCACCAAGTCCTGAGCGATGGACGCCCGGTCCGCTATCTTCTCGGGGATGCCCCCGGCGTCCGGCGTCAGGTCGTCATTGCTGATCAAGAGGTCGATGTACTTCATCACATTATGCCCAGTTCTATATATTCGCGGAGCTTCTCGTCTTTGATCTCGCCTTCGATGGTAAAGTTCTGGCTGCCGATGTTGACGGTCTGATTCTGGTTGTTGGTATTGCTGTTGGTCGTGTTGGTGATGCTCCGCATGATGCCCCCGCGCGGCACGTCCAGCGTGCGCGGGGCATTCAATGAAGCGATGGCAGGAGACGGGGCCGGAGTCTGCCCTTGCCTGTTGAGTACGCCCGCGGTCGCAGTCAGCCCGCTCCCATACTGCATCCCTTGGAAAGTGGGGACCAGTTTTTGCGGAATCCCCCTATCCGGAGACAGGGCGGCGGAACCCGAGGGTACCCCCATCGTGTAGTCAGGGGTTTGCATCCGGAACCAAGAATGAGTCCCTCCCGTGGTCTTGGGCTTCTCCGGAGGGGTGTATCCTTGGGGAAGTGGGGAATAGGTTCCCGGCATCCCCGAAAGATAATCAGGCGTCTGCATTTCCAAGCCACCAGCGACCTTGCCCACAGTCTCAAACGCCTTCTCATCCAGCGGCTTCGTCATACCGTAAAAGCTGGAATCCTTGTCGATGAGCCCGTCCTTTTCCAGCGCCCACCCGACCAGCTCCAGGAACTTCCGCAAAGGCGCTGTCACGGCGTTGATGATCTCAATGAAGATTTTCGACCAGCTTCCTTCCGAAAAGGCATTCGTCAGGCGATCCCACCATGCACAAACGTCCTGCACCATCTGGATTACTGCGGAACCGAACGCCGTATCCCCAAAATTCTTTTTGAAGTCCTCCCAATTGATGGCCAACGCCGCAATGACAGCGATGAGCCCAATAAGTATCCACCCGACAGGGGTTCCAAGTATGGCTGAGTTGAACAGCAACCAAGCCTTTTTGAGTGCTCCGAATATATTCACAAGGCCTCCCACGCCTCCAGCGGCACCCGTGCCAGCGGCCTTTGTTCCAAAGAGGAAGCCAATAAGTTTACTGAATGGATTGAACAGCCCGAGAACGCCGAGCTTGGCGAGTCCGGCAACCACATTGAACAGCCCGAACGCCACGGCGGAAAGGGAAACCGTAAGCGCGACGTACCCAAGCTGGCGCGTGATGTTCGGGAAGGTGTCGATGAACCACAGCACCTTGCCCATGAAGCGGTTGAAAACCTCGACCGCATCGTTCACGGGCGGGAGGAGCTTCTGCCACCATGCCGCCGACACCGTGTTGAGCGCGGCGTTCAGCTTGTGGAAGGGATCGACCATCTTCCGGGCCATAGCCTCCGCCTTCCCCATGCCCTTGATGTCTTCCAGCGCCTTGATGTTGTCGGCCAGCCCGCCCGTGTCCTGTATGAGCAGCTTGAGCATGGATACGGCTTCATCCGAACCGAAGGCCTTTTTGATGAGGTCGGAGTCGGCTAGGACGTCGAGCGAGCCGTATTTCTTCTTGAGCTTGTCGAGTATCTGCAAAACGGGAAGCATCCGGCCCTGCCCGTCAGTGAACTTCAGCCCGAGCTCCTTCTGGGCTTGCCCCACGCCCGCAAGGAACGCCTTGTACTTCGTCCCGGCCTCCGAGCCGCTCATGGTGGCTTGCAGCTTGCCGAGGATGGCCATCTGCTCCTCAAGCTTGATCCCCGAGCTCGTCGCGTTGGCTCCAAGCGCCGTGAACGCCGCCGACATTTCCGTGCCGCTGGTCTTGAAAATCTGGATGGCGTAGGCGGACTTCCCGGCCACGTCCTCAATCCACGAGGACTTGCCCTGCGCGTCGGCCTGTTGCTTGAAAATGCCGTACATAGTCCCGGCGTAGTTGGTCATGGTGGCCGCGTCCGCTTTCGTGGCCTTGGCCAGCACGTTTGAGGCGCGGGTAAAGTCCGCAAGCTGTGAGGCGTCCAGCCCCGCGATGCCCGACTGGATCGCGTAGGAAGAGGCGACGAACTCCGCCGCCGTCCCGCCGTAGCTCATGGCATACTGCTTGGCCGTGGCGTCCAGCAACTTGAGCCCCTTGGCGTCAACGTCGAGAGACGACACGTCGGCAAGGGCGCGGTTCAGGTCGAGCGCCGGGGAGACCATGCCCTCAAGCGCAAGCCCCGCCCCCGCCACGGTCATGGCCCCGCCCGCGAGCTGCCCCCATGCCTGTTTCGACATGCGGGAGGTCGAGCGCAGCGCCTTCTGGAGCTTGCCCACAGGACCGGAAGCGTCATCCTTGACGCCAATCCGGAACATGAGCTTTTCGAGCTTGGTAGCCACTACGCCCCCCTAAAGGCTTTCGCTATGCCGTTCGCCACGGCGATCTGCATCTTTTCCCAATAGTCCGTTTCCAGAAAAACGGCCTCGGCCATGCTGTCCAGATCAACGGCGCGGGACGGAAACCACTTGTGGGAAAGCGCAAGGCACATGCCCAGGCCGTTCTCCCGCAGCTTTTCCGCCCGCTCCGCTACTTTCCCAATTCGATGGACAGATCCGGCATGAACTCGTCGACCAACGCCCCCGCGATCTGGATGGCCGCGCCGGGAAGCTCCAGAAGGCTTTTCAGGTCTTCCCGCGAGCCGTCCGCCACGCACCGCATGGCGAAGTTATGGGCCGGGGCCACCTTGTTGTTGGGCATCATTTCGTTGACGTACTTGTTGTACAGTTCCGTGGTCACGTCGAAAGCAAGGTCGGTTCCATTGATGGAGAGCCTGATCGTTTTCTGCATTACTGCCCCTTTTTGATGATGAGCTGTTTGACGTCTTCAATCCGCGTATCGAAGTGTTGCTGCAGGTTGTTGAACAAGTTTTTCAGCTCTTCCTTGTTGTTGTAATTCTTGGCCACGTACACCCTGAGATCGGACAGTTCGCGCTCGTTGCGCCTGCCCATCCGGTGCAGGTAGAGGAACGCCCCCACCAGCAACGGCCAGACATAGGAGCCGAACACCTCGAGCAGTTGTTCCAACCTCACGGGCTCACCTCTTCGATCCACAGCGCCAGCGTCCCCGCGTCCCGCTCATCCATCCACACGCCGGGAACGCCGTTCACCGTCGCCCGGGTCAGGCTCGGCAGGACGGGACGCGCCGCCCTTTCCCCCAAGCTGCCCGATGAGCACGCCGACAGGATCGTCAGCAACACGAGCACGGAAAAGACGGCGGCGAACCACGGCCAGACCTTCCCGCAGCCATGCCGCCCACCTGAGCAGCGCGGCGAGCAGTTCAGCCCCGGCCACATCATTTCCCCGTATTGCCGGGAACGGCGTTCCTGGCCTTCCCGAAGTTCCCGCCGAATTTTGCGGTCACGGCGTAGATGATCTTGTAGATGGCGGAACTGGATTCAGTCGGCGGGGCCATGAGCGTCTGCGCCAGAGCACACACGGCGATGCAGGCCGCTACGATAAACCCCGCCCAGTTTTCACCCACAAACTGGGCAAGCGCGTTGAAAAATTGGGTTTCCATCAAACAGCCTCCGGGTCATAGGTTCGGGTAAGCCAGCCGTCGAGGAAGCAGCGCTGCGTCTCGTTTCCGGCCGCAAGGTTGATGTAGTGCATGGCCTGCGCCCCGTTCAGGGCGTGGATCAGCACGGCCTGCGTGGTGCGCTTTTCGATGAGTACGCGCAGGGCGGCGCGGGTGAGCGTCCCGAGCGCGCCGTCCTCTTTCAGGTCATGGAACAGGCGCGTCCCCGTCTTCCGGTTGTAGTTAAAGGCGTTGCAGATCCGTTGCAGGTAGCGCGTGTGCCCGCCCTGCCCCAGGTTGACGACCTGCTCATAGATTTCGTTCGCCAGCTCTTGCGGCATGTCCTCCGAGTCCAGACCTAGCGAATGGAACAGACCGCGGTAAAACGCCGTCACCTGCTCAAGAAGTCCGGGGATCTGGCGCAGGTGCCGGGTAAAGGCGGCGCTGCCCTGGCGGAACGAGGGGTGATCCTTTTCGGCGTCAACCAGCTTCCAGAGCGCGAGATCGGGGTGGCACCCGCGGGCGATGCCGCACAGGGTTTCCCCGCCGCGATCAGCCGGATGGTTGCCGTAGCCGCCTTCCCATACCGCCACCGGAGCGTGCGCCGTGGAGAAATCAGCCATTGGCGTTCCTCCCCTGAGCCGCCCCGAATGAAGGCGAATGTATGGCATGGGTATGCGGGGGCATCTCAGAAAGGGAAAGCGTGGGGATCGCATGGGTATGCGCCTGCGTTCCGTCCGGAGACGGCGAGGGGCCGCCCTGTGGGGATTCGCGGTCCCTGTCCGACGCTTCATCGTCAAACAGTTCCGCCGCCGTTTTCAGGTGCCAGGCAATCATGCGCAGCGCGGCCGCGGCACCAGGCCGATCCCCTTCAAGCCCCGCGGCCACATCTTTAATCGCAAGGGCTCCGTCATAGACGGCCATAACCGGATCAAAGGGCTCGCTTGTGGTCAGCATGTCCTGTTCCATTACAGTTCCTCCGTTTCTTCGGGCTTGAGGTAGGGGGTTCCGTTGATGCGCACAAAGTCCGGGCTCGTCACGATGTAGGGGATGGTGGTGATATGCTTTTCCCCGCCCTTGCCGTCGACGTCGAGGAGCTTCGAGACTTTCAGCTTGCAGCCGAACGCCTCCACCTTCATCTCCGCGCCGTCCCCGGTGGAGCCGTAGAACAGAAGGTCGAACTCCGGGAGGCCGCGGAAGGAGCCCGCGTTGCGCGCAGCCTCCGAAAGGATCTTCACGTTCTCGCCGTCCAGCTCGATCTCGCCGCTGGCGGAAACCTCGCCGTCGACCCATCCGTTGGGGACGCCGCCCGTCTTGGCCACTTCCGATCCGTCTTCGATGTCGAGGGAGGCTTTCTCAATGTGGAGCTTGAGGTCGCCGAGCGTGACGTCGAAACTTTTGCCGCTGAGTCTCTGCATGGTTCACCTATGCCGCGTAGTTGTTGAGATCGAGGAAAAGATTGCAGGTGATCTTTTTCGGGCAGTTGTAGGGCCGGACCGCCATGTACAGCTCGACGCTGGTACGGGAGGGCCAGCTCACCGTTATGTCGCCGTCTTCGGGCGGATAGATCTCACCGGGGAAGGTCTGCCCGAGGATGGTCACGCAACGGGACATTTCCCGCAGGGGCCGCATGAAATACGTCTTGTTCTGCGCGATGCTGGCGGGCGTGGAATTGAAGCGGCGATCCGCGATGCGGGCCACGGCCAGCGGATAGACGCGCCGCATGGCCTTCATGATCACGCGCACGTTTTCGATGACCTGAAAATCCCCGCCGTTCACGTCCAGCACGTTGCCGTCCGCCCAATACATGCCCTCATAGTCGGGGTACCACTGAGGAACTGAGAACCGCGCCTTGTCGAGGCCTTCAAGGACGCTCATGTCGAGCCGCCGCCCGGACTTGTCGGCCGGGCGTTCCGTCCAGGAGCCCACAAGAGCCCCGGTTGCAACGCGCATCGGGGAATCGGCAACGGTCACGGCGGCATTGCACAGGCGGCCCATGAGCGTCCCGAGCTCCGGCCCCCAGATCGTCGGCGTGACGAGGCAGGCGTCCGCGGCCACATCCGCGGTCAGAGGCTTGATCGCCGTGGCGTACTCCTCCCAACTCTGGGAATCGGCGTCGAACGCCGGGGCACGCCCGGCGAACCACACGGGCCGCATGTATTTGGCCATGATCCGCTCACTCTTGGCTTGCATGGCTTCAATGTCGGAAACGGCGGAAAGGGGCTCCGTCAGGACGACGCCCTCGACCTTGGCCAGCTCCATAGCCTCGTCCACGGCGTCGGACCACGAGGCGATCCCGCCGCCCTCGGCGTCGTACAGCATGACGGACGCCGACCAGTTCTGGCCCCCGTTGTCCCGGGCCGCCGTCACCTGAGCCAGCAAGCCGTCAGCCCCGGCAAGGACGCCGGACAGGTCGCTGTCCGTGTTCACCGTGAGGAGCTTCCCTACCTTGTCGCCCTTCCCCGATCCGACAAACAGCAGGTGGTTTTCCACCGCCGTGATCTCTCCCTGCGAAAGGTTGAGATTGTTGATCTGCACTTTGCCGATGCTCATAGAGTCCCCTTTGCTTGCAAACGCTTGAGTGATTCTTTCGCCACCTGTTCCAGCAGCTTTTCCGCTTCCTTATCCGTCACGCCGAGCGCGACGCGGGCGGGCGGCGAATCCCGCCAGCTTGCCGCCGGGGGCTTTTTCGCCAACAGAGCGATCAAGCTTCCAGCCGTCCCGAACGTCATGTTCTTTTCAATCCACGGCACGGAAACGATGCGCCACCCCGTTTTTTTGCTTCCGGCCCTGTAGCCGAGCCGGAGCAATTCCTGCGCTTGCCCCCGGCTTGCCGATTTTTGATAGTCAGGCGTCCCCCGGGCTTTTCGGATTTCCCCCGGCGTCCAGTCGCGCCCCACCCCGAACTGTTGCTGAAAGGCGAACTCCGCGGCCTTGCCCCGGAACGTCACCTTTGCTCCGTCGTCCCGGCCATACACGACGCCACGGCTGTAAATCCATTCCAACAGCTTGCGCTTGTTGCGCTTGTCCTTGCGCGGCGCAAAAGGGGTTCCGTCGAGATTCTTCTGCTTCCTGACCCGGCGGCGGGCCAGCGTAAGAGCCTTCCGCCCCATCCTGCGGGCTAACGCCCGGCGATCCTGAGAATCGGATGTCAGTGCCTCAAGCTGCCGGCACAGGGTTTCAACGCCCCGGATCTCAACGTCCAGCTTCACCGGATGCCACCGCTCATGCCGTCCACGCGCTCGGCCACGTCGACCGGGACAGGAGCCACGCGCCAGCGCTTCCCGGCGAACGTGATCGGCCCGCACTCATCCGGGATGATTTCGATCCGCTCCTGAAATTCCACCGCGATCTGGACGTCCGTTGTGGAAAGGTCATTGACCGCGGCGTTCACCTCCGGATCTTCGAGGCCGTCCCGGTCGGGGTCGTGGCTCTGGAGCCAGCCCGACACCAGCGCCAGCAATGCGATCCCGTCATAGTCCGAGCGCTCGATATCGATCACGCCGTCATATTTGAGGACGCACACCTCAACGCCGTGCCCGAGGTTCCGCCCGGTGAGCACGACCGCGCCCTGATCGAGGAACGCGGCTACGTTCTCGCGGGAAATCCCGGTCTCCGTCAGGATATGCCGGACAAGGGCCTGCAGCTTCCGCATGTTTCCCCCTCTTCAGATCAGCGCTATGTCCACGCGGCCAGCGCCGAGCAGATCGGCAAGCGCATCGTGGGCAAAGGCGAAAAAGACGTCCGCCGTCTCGCGGCCTTCCTTGGCGTCGTTGTTGGCCGCCTCCCGGCGCTCGACCGTGCGGAACTGCGCCAGCAGCATCCCCTTGGCCTGGCAAAAAACGGCCCGCTGATAGACGACGAGCGACGCCCCGGGGACGCCGTGCAGCGGCACGTCGCCAAGGGTTGAGCAGCCCTCCCCCTTCCGCTCCGCTTTCCACGCCTCAAGCTGGCGGTTTGCCCAGACCACGGCCAGCGAAAGGTGATCGGCCACCAGATCCGCGGCGTATTCGCCGGGCAAACGGTAGAGGTCAAGGAACGTGCGCAAGGACAGTTCCGGGAAAAAGCCGTCATTGGCGATGACGCGATCCGGCTTTTCCTGTGTGGTCATGGCATTGAACGACATGGCGATCCTTATGGCCCCCGGCCTTTCCCTGAGCGTGACGAGGCCACGGCCTGAAAGCCCGGGAAAGGCGGGGGCGGGGGGTGGTGGACTTACGCGCCGGACTTCTTTTTCAGCTTGTCCAGCGCGGTTTTGACTTTCGCGCCCCTGGCAAGGGCCTTTTCCAGTTCGGCCACGGCCCCGGGGACGTCCCCGGCCCGTTCGAGCATGAGCCCGCGCAGCCGGAGGAATTGGGCGGCCACATCGTCGTGGACGTCCCACGCCAGCGCCGGATCGGGATCGAACAGGCGGGCATAGACTTGCGAAAAGAACGGCTCGGGGCTCGCGCCCTCGTCGAACGCCTGCTGCGACCAGTCGAGGATCTGCCGGGCGACGAACGCGGGAAGCGATGCCTTGAAGCGCTCGGGAAGCCCCTGCCCGTGCTCGGCGCACCAGCCCGCAAGATCAAGGGCCCGCTCGATGAGCCCGCAGTCGAACAGCCAGACGAGGAAGTAGCCGACCAGCTCATGGGGCCGCCCCTCTTCCCGGAGCCGCGCCACATATCCGGCGTACTTCGGGATCAGGGTGTCCCGCTTGATGGCGATCTTCCGGTCGATGGACACGACGCCGTGCAGGGCTTCCAGATCCTCGGCAAGCCCGGAAGCGACCAGCGCGTCCCGCTGGCGTTCCGCGAGGAGCGACTTGCCCGCAGCGGGGGAGGGAACGGCGGAACGTTCCACCTTCCGCCCCGCCGCACGCGCAGCCCGGATCGCCTTCTGGTAGGAAAGCATCAGGCTCATGCCGCGGCCTTCCAGGTCTTCTCGCCGTAGAAAACGACGTTCCCGAACTCAAGGGCCGCGAACTTTTCCGGCGTTTCGACCACATAGCCCTCGTTGCGGCTGTTGTAGTCCTCCACCCTGTCCTTTTCCGGGGCGTCTTTGATGTTCCGGCGCCAGCTCCCGTCCTGCATGTAGATCGAAAGGTTGTCGTAGCTCGTCACCACAAGGCCGCGGGCCGGGAAGTTCGAGGGCGTTTCCCAGGTGAGGCCGCCGAACGTGGTCAGGCTGCCGTTGAGCGCCGCCTTTTCCGTGGGCGTGCCGGACATGGCCGCATAGAGCGCGGACTTTTCGCGGGCGATCAGCTCCGCGCCGATGAGCGCGACGAGGCCGGAACGCATATACTCGGGGATGCCGAGGACAAGGTCGTTGACCGCCACGTCAAGGTTGGCGTAGTCCGCCCCGGCTTCCGGGCCGATACGGATTTCCCCGCTGGCCGCGCCCTCGGCGAGGATGGCTTCCGGGCGGTTCGCCCGGACGTACTGCAACCAGCCGATGTTGACGTCCTGCAACAAGGGGTTGGTTTCAAGATCGGTATCAGCCGCCGCGCTCGTCCCGTACCAGCCGATCAGCTCACGGTCGTTGGCAATGCGCGCCTGTACGTAACGGGCGTAGCGTTCCGGCATATCCGGGAACTTCGCCCAGGCGTCCATCGTCGCGTAGCGCATGAACACATCGGAATTGGTCTGGTAAAGCTGGTACTTGTAGGACGCCAGCCCCAACACGTCGCGGGGCGTGCGTTCATTGCCGTCCTTGCTGGTGTCCGTGCGTCCGGAGACGGGGCCGGAAGCGCTGCCGAGGATGTTTTCCCCGGAAAGCTCGTCAACGGTGATGACGTTGATCTTGGGGAGGAACGTGGACTGCTCGACGATCTTGTCCTGCAGCCGCTGTTGGATCGTGGGCTCAATCGTGAACTGCCGGGAGACGTCCTCAACGCCGTATCCCTTGGCGAGGCCGTGCAGAAGCGCGTTGAACCGCTGTCTCGTATGTGTCTTCATGGCGCCTCTACAGGATGGCCGCGTCGTCCGCGGGTGTGGTGGTATCGGGGATGACCGCCCCGGGCTTGGCGGCTTCAAGGCGCGACGCGAGCGCGGAGAAGCCCGCGGCCAGCTCGTCAACCTTGCCCATCAGGGCGGCGTACTGATCCGGGGCGGCCGCCTCCGGAGAAGCCTTTGCGGGTTCCTCTCCCTGCGGTTCGGGCTTGGCGGCGAACGTGCCCACCGCCTCTTCCAGCTTGCCGAGCCGTTCCATAAGGGCGGCGTACTGTTCCTTGTCCATCGGTTCTTCCTTGGTTTCAGGTTTCGGTTCGGTTTTGAAGTGAGCAAGGAACCTGCGGAAAAACCCGACCTCTTCGGGCGTCAACGCCCCGCCGCACGCGAACAGCTCAACGCCGGGGAACACGGAGCAATCCCCGGACTCGGCGGAAAACTGCATTTTGCTTGTGCCGAGGCTGGCTGGCTGATCGGTGATGCCGAGCCCGACGAGGTACGCCTTGCCCGTTTTTGCGAAGTCTTCCGCAACTTCAATGCTGAAAAAAAGTTTCTGGCGCTGTTCGTTGACGTAGGCGTAGCGTTCGTTCGGGTTGAGCCGGGCGAACAGGCTCACCACCCCGCCCTCCTCTTCGGCGCGCAGCTCCGTCACCGTCCCGAAGTTACCTTGCCAGCGCTGGTGGTCGGGCCAGATCAGCGCCGTGTAGGTGCCCGGGCTGTACGTCTCGGCCATATCCAGAAGCCACTGGCCTTTGATCTCCCGCCCGTCCACGCACGCGCCCGATTGGGCGATCTTCACAAATTCGGTTTGCAGCTTGCTCATGGGGCAAGCATAGCCGAGGCCAGCCGACGCGCAAGAAAAGCCCGTCCTATTTCGGCCTTTTAGGATTTCCCGTGCATGGCGGAACGGCGGCGGGCGTGTATCCTGGCGGGCATGGGTAACAAGAACTGGCCGGATGAAATCAGGACGGCGGCGCGCTCGCTCTACCTGCGGCGCTATGCCGTGAGCGAGATCGCGGACATGCTGTCCGTCCCCGTGCGGACGCTCTACAATTGGGCGGATTCGGGGCGTTGGGATGACCTGCTGTCGCATGAGGGCGCGGAGGAAGCCGCCTCCCGCCGTCTCGCGCTCTTGCTTGAGCGGGAAGACAAGAGCCCCCGCGACCTCAAGGAAGTGGACACGCTGGTGGGCACGCTTGAGCGGCTACAAAGGCTCAGGCTCAGGGAGAAAGAGGCGAGGGAGGGAAGGAGCGCGGAAGGTTCCCCGCCCGGCGCGTCCGGAGAGAAGGAACGGAAGGGGAAGAAAAAAGCCGCCGTGAAAAACGACGTGTCCCGGCTCACCGAGGACGACTTTGCCGAGGCGTTCCACAAGCGGTTTTTCCCGTACCAGCGCGAGCTGTTGGAAACGAAATGGCACCGGAACCGCTTTTTCCTCAAGAGCCGTCAGATCGGCTTCACCTGGTTTTTCGCGCAAGAGGCGTTCGAGGATGCCTGTCTCACGGGCGACAACCAGATCTTCCTGTCGGCTACGCGGGCACAGGCGGAGGTGTTCCGCTCATACATCGTCGCGCTGGCGAAAGAGAAATTCAACATAGATCTGAAGGGCAACCCGCTGGTGCTCAATACGGCGAAGGGGCAGGCTACCCTGTACTTCCTGAGCAACAACAGCAAGAGCGCCCAGAGCTACCACGGGCATGTCTACATTGACGAGTGCTTCTGGATTCAGGGTTTCAACGAGCTGTACAAAGTCGCGTCCGGCATGGCCTCCCACAAGAAATGGCGGCGGACCCTCTTCTCCACCCCGTCCGCCGTGGCGCACCAAGCCTATGACCTCTGGACGGGCGAACGCTTCCAGAAACGCTTCAAGGCGAAACGGGCCGCGTTCCCTTCATCCAAGGAACTGCGGAAAGGCGCACTCTGCCCGGACACCTTCTACCGGAAGGTCATCACGCTTGAGGACGCGATCGCGGGCGGGTGCGACCTCTTCGATCTGGAAAGCCTCAAGCTCGAATACAGCGCCGACGAGTTCCGGAACCTGTTCCTGTGCGAGTTCGTGGACGACACGCAGTCCGTGTTCAGGCTGGCGGATCTGGAAACCTGCTACGCGGACACGGACGCATGGCCGGACTTCAACCCCACGGCGGACCGCCCGCTCGGGAACCTCCCCGTGTGGGGCGGCTATGACCCCTCGCGCAGCAGGGACGACGCCTCTTTCGTCATCGTGGCCCCGCCGCTCAAAGAGGGCGGCGAGCACCGCGTGGTCGCCCGCTACAAGTGGCTGGACAAGTCCTACATCTGGCAAGCCGAGCGCATCCGGGAATTGGTCGGGCGCTACAACTTCCGGCATATCGGGGTCGACGTCACCGGGCCGGGCATCGGCGTGTTCGAGCAGATCCGCGCCTTCTTCCCGCTGGCGACGCCGATCAACTACTCCGTGCAGCTCAAGACCCAACTCGTGCTGAAGGCAAAGGAACTCATAGAGGCGCACCGCCTCAAGTGGGACGCGGGGCAGAACGACATTGCCCACGCCTTCCTCACCATCCGGCAGGGCGTCACGGACAGCGGGCAGATCTCCTACTCGGCCTCCCGCACCAGCGCCACGGGGCACGCTGACGTCGCCTGGGCAATCATGCACGCGCTGGCGGCGGAGCCCATCGGCAAGCCGAAAGGCGGCTGCGTCGTCTTCATCCAATAAGGGGAAAACATGGGAAAAAAGAAACCTGCGCCGCTGGCGTTCTGCTTCGGCGATCCGGAGCCCGTCCTGAGCGGGGCCGTGTATGAGTATCTGGGCGTCTGGCTCCTCGACAACGGGCGGTACTACGCAACGCCCGTCCCGTGGTCGGGGCTGGCGCGGCTTTTGCGGGCCAACGCCTACCACGGGCCGATCCTTGAGTTCAAAACGAACATGGCCATGCGCGGGTTCCGGGCGTCCGCAGCCCTCACACGCCGGGACATGCACGCCGTGGCCACGGACTATATGGTCTTCGCCAACGCCTATCTGCTCCTTTCGCGGAACTGGCTCGGGGAAGTGGCAAGGATGCGGCACCTGCCCGCGATCAACATGCGCCGGATGAAGGAGCCGGACAGGTACGGGCTCCTGCTCCCTTCCGGGCAGTTCCACGAGTTCGGGCCGGGCGAGGTGCTGCACCTGAAAAACTATGACGTGAGCCAGACAATCTACGGCTTGCCCGGCTACCTCGGCGCGATCCAGTCCATGCTGCTCAACGAGGACGCTACCCTTTTCCGGCGGCGTTACTACAAGAACGGCGCGCATGTCGGGTATATCTTCTACTCTTCGAGCGCGCAGCTTGAGCAGGCGCAGCAGGACGCGATCAAGAACGCCATACAGAACGCCCGTGGCGTCGGCAACTTCCGGAATATGTTCCTGCACATCCCGAACGGACGGGAAAAGGACGTGCAGATCGTCCCCGTGGGGGACTTCTCCACCAAGGACGAACTCGAACGGATCAAGAGCATCAGCCGCGACGACATCATAGCCGCGCACCGCATCCCGCCCGCGATGGCCTCGATCATCCCGCAGAACATGACGGGGTTCGGGGACATCACCAAGATCGACGCCGTGTATTTCCGCAACGAGGTCATGCCGATCCGGGAAGTCCTGCTCGAGATCAACGAGGCGCTGCCGCCCGCCCTGCATATCGGGTTTACGGATACGCAAGGGGAAGAAAATCAGTAGCGAGTTAGGCAGAATCCCCCTATACTTACCAACGATTCAGGGGGAAATCATGAGAGTTTACTGTCCGGCATGTGGGCACATCTGCACCATTTCATCCCGCACGGAAATTTCAAATATCCTTTCACGGCTGTACTGCGTCTGCCTCAATCCGGAATGCGCCCACAGCTTCGTCTCGACGCTGGCCTACAGCCACACGCTGTCGCCCTCGGCCTTTGACCTCCCGAAACCGATCCGGGAGAAGCTGAGGAAAACGAACTCACGAAAACAGGTACAGCTCCTCTTTGAGGGCATGGCGTAGGAGACGGCCCCGCATCGGCATGATGCGGGGCCGTTTTGCGTCAGCAGGAAGCGCCGGGGCGCTGTGCGTCATACGCCTGAGCCGCCGCCGCCATGAACCCCGAGCGGGTCATGCCGGAGCGCGCCGCCTTCGCGTCGATGCTTTCCAGAACGGACTTGGCGATGCTCAGGGAAATCTTGACCGGGGTCAGATCCACGCTCGGGGCGGGGATGAGCTGATAGAGGATTTCCCCGGCGGCTTCCACCTCCAGCTCGGCAAGTTCCTTTTCAATCCTGCGGCGGGCTTCTTCAAGTCCGCACGGCTCAGGCAAGGGTTTGCGGGCCTTGGCGTACTCCTCCACGGTCAGGGCAAGGGCTTCCTCAAGCTTGGATCTGGCGGAGAAGGAGAACACGACCGTCAGGCAGGAGCGGGTTTCCAGCGTGATCATGGCGCGGGTGGAGTCGCTGGTGGGGCTTCCGAACGCGCCTTCCCCGTCTGCGAGCAGGGGCATGTTTTCGAGCGCGATGTCGTCCTTGCCGATGCCCGGATACACTTCCCCGGCTTTGCCCAGACGGAAAACGATGTCCGCACCGATGCGGGCCGTATCGTAAGAGCCGAGGGAGAAACCCGTTTCGAGCGAGACAAGGTTGTTGGCGTCCACGACGCTGTTGATCTGGTAGAGGGCCTTGCCCTGACGCACCCGGCGGTACAGCGATTCGGATGAAACGCGGAAGCGTCCGGGGTCCTTGCCGAAGGCCTTGTACGCCTTCCGGGATTCGTCGAGGTTGGGGATCTGGGCCAGCGGCGTGGTCTCCAGCATGGTTTTGAGGTACGGGGCAACTTCGTTTTCGAGGCAGGTCCAGAGAGAGTCTTCGCGGGCGCGTACGTCCGCCGTGTAGATGAAGCAGCCCAGACGCGCTTCGGGCCACGCGTCCCTGATGGATGGATCGATGGTGATGTTGGGGGCCGACATGTCCGCTCCTTGTGCAATGGGGATTGCCGAGGGCGAAACGGCCGCCTCGCCCTCATGCCGGAACGGACAATATCACGGGCGGGTCCGGGAGTCTTGTTCCGGGCTCCTGTTTTTTTGTTCCAATCGCGTTTGCCTCCGGTAGGCGGCGGGCGTCAGGCCGGTCAGACGCTGCATGGCGCGGGTGAGCGCGCTTTGATCGGCGTACCCGGCCCGCAGCGCCAGATCCGCAATCGGCAGATCCGATTCCGCCAGCCATTTCCGTACGTGGCTGATACGGCGTTCGGCCAGCCATGCCTGCGGGCTGAGGCCCCATTCGGAGCGGGACAGCGCGTGCAGCCTGCTCGGGCTGATGCCGATGCGCCGGGCCATTTCGCCCACAGTCCACGGCGCGCCGGGGTGGGCATCGATCAGCCTTTCCAGTGCGGCGAGCCGGGAAGGGCGGCATACCGGGCGCTCAAGGAAGGAGTTGAGGAGCAGGGGCATCCAGCATTGCGTGGTGCCCGGCTGCGAAAAGCGGTCTCTGGACAGCTCCGCGAATCCGATCAGGTGTCGGGTGGCTTCGGAAACGGGAAGAAAGACTTGTTCCGCCAGTTGCTCCGCCGCAGGGACGCCGCATTCGGCAAGATCGCAGTTGACGATAAGGAAGGCGTTCGAGACGGTCGCCAGCTGCGAATGCGGGACGCCGGGCGCGACGAACGCCGCACAGGAGGGGGTAAGCCTGCCTTCCGCGCCGCCGATGGAGATTTCCAGTTCACCGGCGATGGGCAGGACAAACTGCGCGTGGGGGTGCCGCTCGTTGTTGCGTTCCCCCTCGTAGCTCAAGAAATCGATCCGGATGGACATGGCCCGCCTCGCAATGGATGCCGAAAAAGATGCGCCGTTTTCCGCAACGGGTTGTCCGTGCGGCGCATACGGCATCTTATAAGCCCAAAGCCTCCGGGCTTACAAGGCCGGGCCCCATCCGGGAGGCGGCATCCGGACGCGTAAGGGAAACCTGAATAAGGCCGGGAGGGGCATCAGTGGATATGCAGTTCCCGGACGGCCTCCCATTTCTGGTGTTCGGAAACATGGCTGAAATCCCGCGACGGGTGGTGGCAGTGCCAGATACGGACATCCGGGCGATCCGTGAAGGCATACGCGCAGAGTCCGGGATCAAGCATGGTGATGCCGCTTTCGGAGGACAGCCAGTGTTGTCTGAACAAGGTCAGTCCCCAGACGATCACGAAATCGGGCTTCAGAACGTCGAGCATGGCAAAAAACGCCCCGCGTCCGAGCGCGATTTCTTCCGGCGTGGCGCGGGTCCGGTTGCGGTGCGCTTCCGTTTCCATGTGCTGGAAGAACACGCCGTAAGCCACGGTATCCCATACCGCGTTGGGGCCGCCGTAGGCGTTCCCGGTGAGCATGGCGGAGATGTTGCGGATGTAGCGGACCCAGTGGCTGCCGTTGCCTTCGGCGGCATCTTGGAGCGCCCGGCGCACGACCCCGTCAGTGTACGTTCTGTCGGCTCCGTCCGGCGCCGTGCCGTGGTTGGCTTCGCCGAGCATGAGGATACGCGGGCTGGCGTCGGCGTAGCCGTCCCCCACGTAGGGGAGGAAATGGATGGCTTGAGTTTCTTGCAGATGCTGCCTGAACATGTCCGTAGCTGTGGTCATGGGACCCCTCCGGCGGTTTGCGCCGCCTTGAAATCGGCGGCCTTTCCTACCCGTACACGCCGGGGGTCGGGGAAGACAATGATTGAAATCACATTGTTCCGCATCGAAAACCGGAAAAGCCCGTTTGCCGCCGCGGGTGCCGCATTGGAAGCTGTACGATCGCATATCATGCGTTGACTTTAACGGGAGAGTTGTTTAGGTATCGCCCCGGAAGCTGCGAAAGCGGCACTTCCACATCTCGCCAAGGAGGAAAAGCATGTCGTCCGACAGTAGTCACAGTTGCCCGTCAACTGATAGTGCCACAGCAACCGCTGCCGGCGTGCTTCTTCTGACCTTCTGACGGGTCCGGGGAGCACCCCCCGGCGGCTCAGGAGGTTTCTATGTCCTCCTTCTCCTCTTTGCATACGATCGGCGTCTCGCGTGCCCTTGTCCGTTTTTTCCGGGAATTCCAGCTCCCGGCGTCTTTACTTGCGCCTTTCGGCTGTCTCCGTATGGCCGGGGCTTTCTCCCTTCGCCCGTCCTTCTCGCGGCGCACCCTCTTCGGATTGCGCCTTTCTCCTCACGAACGCGGCCGTTAACCGCCGTTCGTCTTTTGCCGTGCCCTTTTCAGGGCGTCTCACTCAGCGTTTCATGAGGCTGCGCTCCGTCGCCGCTTCGTTTTATCAATGACAACATCGGAGGTGTCTTGTGGACATTGCCTGTTGCCGCAGGCTGTTCGCCGGGAACCCCGCCGCTCATGCGGCGTTCGTTCCCCGCGCGTGGAAAGGCTGCCTTGCAGCCGTGATTCGGAGTCACCGTCGGATCGGTTCCCGCCTGATCCGAAAAGCATTCATGAGGTTGAAACTATGATTAAAAAGCAGCTCGAAACGGAAAAGGACCTGAACGTCACGCAGGAGGTCCGCGGACTTGCCGCCCGCCCCGCGTCCGCCCGGCTTCTTGAGGCGGCCCGCCAGACGCCGCAAGAGGTCTTTGCAGCCTACGAAACGACGCCCCAAGGACAGCCCCGGCCCGACATCATGCGGGCGCTGTTCGGACGGAACGAGCTTGCCCGCAAAAAGGCGGACTCCATCCTGAAGCGTCTGTTTAAAGCCTTCATCAACCCGTTTACCGTCGTTCTCATTGTTCTGGCGGTCATTTCCTTCATCACCGACTACGTCATCGTCGAGCCGGAGGATCGCGATCTCACCGCCGTTCTCATCGTCGGCATCATGGTTTTCATCAGCGGCACCCTGCGGTTTGTGCAGGAAGTGCGCTCGGGCAACGCGGCGGAACGTTTGCAGGCGATGGTCAAGACCACCATTGCGGTCATGCGTGACGGCGAGAGCCGGGAACGTCCCATCTCGGAGCTTGTTGTGGGCGACGTGATCCGGCTCGCCGCGGGCGACATGATCCCCGCCGATGTGCGCATCGTCGAAACCAAAGACCTTTTCGTCAGCCAGTCATCGCTGACCGGCGAGAGCGAACCGATGGAAAAGTGGACCGCCGCGCAGCCGCAGACGGGCGGCAATCCGCTGGAATGCAACAATCTCGCGTTCATGGGCAGTACTGTGGTTAGCGGTTCGGCTCTGGCCCTCGTGATCGCCGTGGGCAAGGATACGCTGTTCGGGGCTTTGGCCCGGCGCGTCGCGGAAACGCGCGTCCGCACGAATTTCGAGAAGGGCGTGAACGCCGTATCGTGGGTGCTCATCCGGTTCATGGTGGGCATGGTTCCGGTGGTGCTCTTCCTCAACGGCTTTACGAAAGGCGACTGGGTGCAGGCAGCGTTGTTCGCACTGTCCGTGGCCGTGGGCCTGACCCCGGAAATGCTGCCCATGATCGTGTCCGCCAACCTCGCCAAGGGCGCGGTCGCCATGTCCCGGAAAAAGGTCATCGTAAAGCATCTCAATGCGATCCAGAATCTCGGGGCCATGAACATCCTGTGCACGGACAAGACCGGGACCCTGACGCAGGATCGCATCGTGCTGGAATATCCGCTCGACGTGCACGGCAATGTGGATGAGCGTGTCCTGCGCCACGCCTTCCTGAACAGCTACCATCAGACCGGCCTGCGCAACCTGATGGACGAAGCCATCGTGGATCACGCCTACGAGACGAACATGCTCCCGCTGTGGCAGGATTACCGGAAGGTGGACGAAATCCCGTTCGATTTCACCCGGCGGCGCATGAGCGTGGTTGTGGCGGACAAGGCAGGCAAGACGCAGATCATCACCAAGGGCGCGGTGGAGGAAATGCTCTCCATTTGCAGCTACGCGGAATACAAGGGGAATGTGGAGCCGCTCACCAGCGCGTTGAGCGAGGAGATCCTCGCCACGGTGCGGCGGTACAACGAGGCCGGGCTGCGCGTCATCGCCGTGGCCCACAAGACGAATCCGATGGTCGCCGGAGCGTTTTCCGTGGCGGACGAGTCGGACATGGTGCTCATCGGGTATCTCGCCTTCCTCGATCCCCCGAAGGATTCCGCGGCGGCTGCCGTTGCCGCGCTGAAGGAGTACGGCGTCGCGGTCAAGGTGCTGACCGGGGACAACGACGCGGTGACGCGCAGCGTGTGCGGGCAGGTGGGGTTGCGGTCCCATTCCCTGCTGCTCGGTTCGGATGTGGAGGCGATGGACGACGCGGTGTTGCGCGCTGCGGCGGAGCGTACGGACATTTTCGCCAAGCTGACTCCGCAGCAGAAAGCGCGCATTGTGACGTGCCTGCGCGAGAACGGGCATACCGTGGGTTTCATGGGCGACGGCATCAACGACGCGGCGGCGATGAAGGCTTCGGACGTGGGGATTTCGGTGGATTCCGCCGTGGACATCGCCCGCGAATCCGCTGACATCATCCTGCTGGAAAAGGATTTGATGGTGCTGGAGCAGGGCGCGATCGAGGGCCGCAGGATCTACGCCAACATCATCAAGTACATCAAGATGACGGCAAGCTCCAACTTCGGCAACATGTTCTCGGTATTGGCGGCGAGCGCGTTTCTGCCGTTCCTGCCGCTGGCCCCGCTGCAGATCCTCGTGCTGAACCTCATCTACGACATTTCGTGCACGGCCATGCCGTGGGACAACGTCGATGCGGATTTCCTGAAGCAGCCGAAGACATGGGACGCTTCATCGATCAGCCGGTTTATGATCTGGTTCGGGCCCGCCAGTTCGGTATTCGACATCACGACGTTCGTTCTGCTGTATACCTACATCTGCCCGCTGGTGTTCGGGGGGGCGTATGAGACGCTGGACGCGGGAATGCAGGTCGCGTTCGTGGGCCTCTTTCAGGCCGGGTGGTTCGTGGAATCGCTGTGGACGCAGACGCTGGTGCTCCATATGCTGCGTACGCCCAAGGTTCCGTTTCTGCGCAGCCGGGCCTCGTGGCAGGTGACGGGGCTGACTTCGCTCGGGATTCTGGCGGGAACGTGCATCCCGTTTACGACAGTCGGCGGGGCTCTCGACATGATGCCGCTTCCGGGCGCGTTCTTCCCGTGGCTGTTCGCCACGCTTGCGGCCTACATGCTGCTGACGACAACCCTTAAGGGCATCTTCATCAAAAAGTACGGTGAACTGCTGTAAGCAAAAACGGCTGACGGTGCGGAGGAATCCCCGCCTCAGCCGGAACGACCTCCCTCCGCGCCGCCTCCCCATCAGTCAAAAGTCTTGGGAAGGAGAGAGGAGGGGACCGGGGGAGGGGAGGACGGCCCCTTCCCCGGTATACTCATTCCCCCAGCTTTTCAGACAATAGGCGCCCCGTTTTCGAGACAGGGGCAAAGCGTGAAATGCGTGTGGAAGGTCTTCTTGATCAGCTTGTGGCTGCGCCCGATCTCTTCGATTTCGATGGGGCAGACCTCGGAAGCACGAAGGCACAGCTCCAGTTCCCCGTCCGGCGTGCGCCCGAAACGGGCCGAACGGATGATCTGGCGGTGGCTTTTGTCCATGCGCTCCGCAAGGGTCAGGAACAGGGACAGCAGGCGTACCTCTTCCCGGATGCCCTCATCAAGCTGGAGGAACAGCGGGATTTTCTTGGAGGGCCGCTTACGGTGGAAGAACGCCAGCGCCGCTATGAGCTCAATTTCGCGTTCCGTGAAACCGAGCAGTTCCGTATTGCGGATCAGATAGTGGCTGTGCGCGTTGTGGTTCGCAAAGGAAATGAAGATCCCGATGTCGTGCAGCAGGGCGGCATAGTACAGCAGCTCGCGCGATACGGGCGGGGCGTCGTGCAGCCCGATGGCCCGCGCGCTGTCGAACAGTTCAAGGGCCAGCTTCGCGATGTGCCGGGAATGTTTTTCCTCGAAGCGGCAGAACCGTGCCAGCTGGAGGACGCTTTCCTCGCGGGCGGAGAGGCGGGAACCGGCCTTCTGCGGATGCGTCCGCATGAGGTAGTCGACGAGGATGCCGTTTTGCAGGTTGCGGTTGCTGATGGTCACGCTCTCGAATCCCTGCTCCTCCATGATGGTCTGGAGGATGGCCGCGCCCGCGATGATCACGTCGGCCCGGTTGGGATTGATGCCCGGAACGGATTTACGCTCCTCAAGGGTGCGGGAACACAGTTCCTTGACCGCGCGGCGCAGTCCGTCATAGCTGAGGACATGCTTGGAAGCCGTGGAGGGTTTGCCCGTGCGCGCGGCGTCCTGCTGCTCCAGTGCGGCGGCGATTTCCGCGAGGTTCTGGGCCGTACCTGAGCTGGCGACGGCTTCGGGGATCTCGAAACCCGCGATGCGCTGGAAGGAGTGCAGGGCCTCGTTGCGGACGTAACGTTGCAGCGCCGCGTAGGTATAGGCGGAAACCGGCCCTTTGTTGTCCTCAAAGAACAGGTTGGTCAGGCGCACGCAGCCGAGCTTGAGCGAATCGAGGTTCACGTAGGACTGGGAATCGCCCACGATGAGCTCGGTGCTGCCGCCACCGATGTCGATGAACAGCCGAAGGCTTTTGCTGTGCTCCAGCCCGCTGGAAACCCCAAGATAGATGAGGCGCGCCTCTTCGCGGCCCGATACGACCGTGAAGTCGATCCCGGTCTTTTCCTGCACGCGGCGGATGAATTCGGGGCCGTTGACGGCGTCGCGTACGGCCGCCGTGGCGATGGCGATGATTTCCGTCGTCTCATAGACCGCGCACATTTCCGCCAGCCCGCGCAGCACCGCGATGGTGCGGGCCATCGTCTCTTCCTGAAGGCGGTTGTGGGTGAATCCGCCTTCGCCGAGCCGGACCATGTGCTTGACCTGATTCAGGATCGTCGTGGATCCGTCCGCATGGACGCGGACGAGCAGCAGGCGGACCGAGTTGCTGCCGAGATCGATGATGCCGATGGCTTTTTCCGTCCGCTCTAGTTCCCCTGACATACGCATTCCAGCTCCCGTCCGAAGACGTGCATGAACAGATCGCCCTTTTTGATGACGCGTTCCATTTCCGCGGAGCAGTCTCCGGAGCACTGGACGGCGATGATGACCTTACGCTTCTTGACGGCGACGGCAAGGTTCCCGACGACGCCCGTGTGGGTGTAATCGAGCGCGTCCGCGATGCGGAGCAGGGACGCCGCCTTGCGTAGCGCCTTCCGGTCGCTTTTTTTCAGGGCGTCGAAGCGGGCGTGCCGGCGCGAGGGCCATGCCTTGCGGTGGTAGCGGGCGAGCAGGGCGACCCACGGGCGATCGTCCTCGTGGATGTTCAGGCTGAGATCTTCCTCAATGAGGCGCATACTGATTTTATGATGCCCCTTGCGGCCTTCGGCGAACCCGATGTCGTGCAGCTGCGCCGCGAGGTGGAGCCTGTGACCCCAGACGTCGTCGAGCCCGTGGAGCGCGGCGAGATCTTGAAACAGGGTCGCCGCGATGGCGGCCACACGCTGCCCGTGCGTCAGCGAATCGGCCATAACCGGCGATTCGGGCATGACCGCCGTGGTGAGGGGCGTCTCTTCGGCGAGTTCAGCCGTTTCGGCGGCGGGGGCGGAGCAAGTTTCCGGGCACGGTTCGGAGCAGGGGGCGGACAATGCCGGAGCGGGGTCATAGGCTTCCGGGGCGGCGGTTACGAGTTCCGCCACGGCTGCGGGTTCCGGGGCGGATTCCTGTACCGGTTCGGGCTGGGCCCTTTGGGGCTTCTTGCGGGCGGGCCTCGGCTTGGGCTGCGATTCTCCGGCGGGGGCGTTTTTCGCGGTTCTGGCGGGGCGTTTCGCCGGGGTCGCTTTGGGTTCGGCCTGCGGTTCCTGCAACTGGTCTTCCGTATGTATGGTCATGGTTTTTCCTTTTGAGCGTTTGAGGATCAGACACACTCCCGGCTGCGGCGCATCATGATTTCCTGTGCGTTGACGGGTTCTTCTCCCTTGTCGGGCTTGATGCGGCAATAGGTGCCGTCTTCCTGAAGTCGCCACGTCTGCTGATTGTCGCGGAGGTGTGTTTCCAAAATATCGTTGCGCAGGCACGCCCGCAATCCGGGATCGAGGATAGGGACAAGCACTTCAATGCGCCGATCAAGGTTACGGGGCATGATGTCGGCGCTGCCGATATAGAGGCGGCCTTCCCCATTGGCGTTGAACCAGTAGACGCGGGTGTGCTCCAGGAAACGCCCGACGATGGACGTCACCTCGATGTTGTCGCTGATGCCCTTCACGCCGGGGCGCAGGCAGCAGATGCCGCGCACCTGGAGCCGGACGCGCACGCCCTCCATGGAAGCCCTGTACAGGGCCCGGATAACGTGTTTATCCACCAGCTGGTTGCATTTGAAAATGATTTCGCCGTTTCCATTTTGCTGGTGCAGGGCCGTTTCGCGCTGGATCATATCCAGCAGGGAGCGGCGCATGGACAGCGGGGAGACGAGCAGTTCCCTGTATTGCTCGCGGTGGGCGTATCCGGTCATGACATTGAAGAGATCGGTGACGTCCGCGCAGATGTTCGGGTTGGCGGTGATCAGCCCCATGTCGGTGTACATCTTGGCGGTGGAGGGGTTGTAGTTTCCGGTGCCGATGTGCACGTAGCGGGAAACCCCCTCCGGTTCGCGCCGGACCACGAGGCAGAGCTTGGCGTGTATCTTCATGCCGACGAGCCCGTAGACTACGTTGACGCCCGCCTTCTCCATCTCTTCGGCCCACGTGATGTTGCGTTCCTCATCGAAACGGGCTTTCAGCTCGACCACGGCGGTGACCTGCTTGCCGGAGCGCCGGGCTTCGATAAGGGCTTTCACGATGGGCGAAGCGTTGCCCACGCGGTAGAGCGTCTGTTTGATGGCGATGACGCCGGGGTCCTCGCTGGAGCGGCGGATGAAATCCAGAACCGGGGTGAAACTGTCGTAGGGATGGAAGAGGAAAACATCCCTGCTCTGGATGTGCGCGTAGATGTCGCCTTCCTGAAACACGCTCGGCGTACGCCCGTAAAAGGGGGATTCTTTCAAGCCCGGCCTGTCCACGCCGTAAAGGGCCATGAGTTCGGAAAAGGCCAGCGGCCCCTTGACCCGGTAAATCTGGAACGGCTGCATCCCCAGCCGCTCGGTCAGGAACGCGCTGAGTTCCTTGGCCGTGCCGTGGGCTATCTCAAGGCGCACCACGTCGCCGAAGCGGCGCTGTTCCACCAGATCCTTGACGGCTTCCAGCAGATCGTCGGCTTCGTCCTCCTCGATCTCCACGTCGGTATTGCGCGTGATGCGGAACAGCCCGGCGTTGACGACAGTGTTGCCGGGGAACAGCGCGCCGAGGTATTCGGCGATCAGATCTTCCAGCAGGATGATGTCGCTGTCACGGACGTTGGCGTTGAAGCCGAGCGAGGCATAGGTTTTGGCCTCCTTGTTCCGGGGGATGAAGACGAAGCGGGAGATGTTGTTGGGGCACTTCAGGCGGGCGAACCGGGTGACGCCGTCACGGCTGCGCAGCTGGATGATGAAGTTGAGGCTGGTATTGGAAATCGTGGGGAAGGGGTGGCCCGGATCGATGGCCTGCGGGGTCAGGATGGGGTAGATTTCGTTCCTGAAGTAGCCGTCGAGGAACTTGCGCTGCTTTTCCGAGAGGTCCGCATAGCGCATCAGGCGTACGCCCTTGTCGTGCAGCTGCGGGGCCAGCCGCTTGCGCCAATGCTCCTGGGCGCGGGAAACCAGAATAAGCACCTTGCGCCGGATTTCGGCGAGCTGTTTGGCGGGCGTCATGCGGTCCGGCGACGAGGACACGGCCCCGCTGCGGTACTGGCGATAGATGTTCGCCACCCGGACCATAAAGAATTCATCGAGGTTGTTGTAGAAGATGGAGAGGAATTTAAGCTGCTCAAGGAGCGGGAGACCGGCATCCGTGGCTTCGTCGAGCACTTTCGCATCGAAGTCCAGCCAATTGATTTCCCGGTTCAGGTACAGGTTGGGGCAGGCCAGTTCACTGATTTCCTCTGTGGCGCACAGTT
>ENA-UESK01000098-UESK01000098.1-human-gut-metagenome-genome-assembly--contig:-NODE-98-length-40880-cov-20.401171_pt1 | contig 40880 bp, 51 predicted proteins | sample MGYA00243006_ERZ508007 | MGnify/ENA primary metagenome ERZ508007 (study PRJEB26167, sample SAMN06115452) | human gut metagenome | host: Homo sapiens | place: China:Jiangsu | collected 2015-08-21... | reverse complement strand
TGGCAGAAGAGCAGGGCGATGAAATGATCCCAAGCGCTGAACTTGGTGGCACTGCGTCGGGGGCAATGTTTGTCAAAATGCGCCAGTAGGCGATTTTTGGGCAGTAGATCAATCAACTGCGCAAAGAAGCTGGTAGGTGCATTCTGAAGAGCAAAGTCTGTAGAATTGCTGGCCATGGCGAGGGCTGTGTTGGGTTGTTTAGCGACTTTCCAATTTACATGCTTCCTCGCCATTTTTGTTATCTGCAGCACCTTAAATATCTGACATAGTCATGAAAAAGGGGCCGGCCCTTCGGTCACCCCCTCGAATTTTGCAAAACCTTCTGGCTTTGCAATTCAATTTGGACAGTAGTGAATACGGAGCCAAAGTCCGCGCCAAACTGGGCGGTCGCACCGAAATTCCACCTCCGTCCGGTTATCAGCTCTTTGCTCCCGGAATCGACACGTTCCTCAAAGAACATCTCTTTTGCGACATCTTCATTCGCGACAACCTCGACGCTCAGAGCCGCGAACTGGCGACCATCGGCGCGTTGGGCGGCATGACCGGCACTGCTGGCCAGATGAACTTCCACTTCAACGCCGCAATGAACACCGGCACCACACCGGAACAGATGCGCGATTTCGTCAAGGTCATCGAAACGGAGGTCGGAGCCGACTACGCCAAGACGGCTCAGAGCGTTCTTGATCGCATCCTCGCAAAACGCAGCGTCCAGGCGAAGTAACGGGACAGCTCGCCTCATGCAGGCCAGGCTTCAAGCGCCCTCATTATGCAGGATTGTCTTACCGAGCCGAAAGCTTTCACTACGGCCTTCGGCTCACCAATGGAGAAAAAAAATGTCAACACAGAACGTCTCCGACCTCGAACATCCGATTCGCTTCGTCGAACGCAGGAAACTGCTTCAGACCGCCGCTGCGGTTGCCGCCGCCGGTGTCTTGCCTGTGGCTGCCGCCTCTGCGCCAAAGAAAATCACGGTCGTCACCGGCAGTCCGCATCGTCGAGGCGCTTCCTTTTTGCTGACCGACGAGTTCATTCGCGGCGCCAAGGAAGTCGGGGCCGAAATCTATCGATTCGATGCCGCCTTCAGGCGCGTCACAGCCTGCAGCGGGTGCGACCATTGCGGTCTGGGCTCGTCGCCGTGCGTCTATCGTGATGACATGTTCGAGCTCAATCCTCATCTCATCGACTGCGACCTTGTTGTCCTGAATACACCGTTGTACTACTTCGGATTTTCCGCGCAGCTCAAGCTTGTGATCGACCGCTTCTACGCCATCAATAGCCAACTTCACAGTCCTCGCCAGACCGTCTTGCTTGCCGCGGCCTGGAACAACAACGATTGGACGTATACCGCTCTGGAGTCCCATTACGAAACCTTAGTTCGATACATGGGCTGGACCGATGTCGGGCGAGTCGTTGCTACGGACAGCGGCACCCGCGGCATGTGTGAATCAACCGATTTCCCGCAAATGGCATACGTGCTGGGGAAAAAGGTAGGCACTCGTTAAAACCGAGAATATGCCATGAGGATTGTTTCTTGCTTCGAAACCGCCGATCCTCTGCTCAATTGGACTCGGCGCATGCGCCTTGATGCGGTTCTGCTGTTGCTCTTTTTCGTTGTCATGTACGACCGTCTCACGCAAAACCCGCTGCATGAAGCCTTGGGCACGGCAAGTCTTCTCATCGTCTGCACGCATTTGCTTGTCAATCGCACCTGGTTGCGGCAACACTTCGGGACATGGTTCGGCATGGAAGTCAAGCGCCCACGACGACCAAAAGCAAAAAGTCGTGTCGGCACAATTTCCAACATCGTGTTGTTTGCGACCTTTGCCGCCTCCTTCATCTCCGGTGTGATGTGCTCGCAGACTCTGTTTACTTCCGTAACACCGCAGGTTTGGCGCATGGATCTTTCCTATCGAACGATCCATGTGTCACTTTCCATGTGGTTCTTCCTGGCTGCAGCCGTTCACGTCGGGCTGCACGCGCGGCTTGTCTTAGATAAATGGGAAACGTCTCTGAGAACTCAAGTTCCCGAGTGGGTAGTCGTTTTCGGCAAGTACGGAATTTTGGCGATATTGATCGTGTTGTCCGTTCAGATTTGGATTCAGCGCGATTTTGCCTTTCTTCTGATGTGCGAAATGCCCTACATCACGGTCGAGCGAAACGAGCTCTTTTTTCGCAATGCCGGTGGATCTGGCGATCTTCTTCTGTGTCATTGCCGTCACTGTGCATGCGCTCGCCAAAATAATTTTCGGGCTCCGGATTGCCAGATTTCTCGGATCCTTTCCACTTTGATGGCGTTCACAACATTGTTGCTTTTCGCCTCTCGCGTATGTTGCTTAACTCTTTTCCCTTTTCCTTTCCCCACATAAAAGATCTGGCCATTTCTTGAATCAATCAGAAAATAGACGTAGTACCCGCGCCCTTCTTTCTTGCAAAAAAACTCATCCTCGCTGTAGCCTGAGCGAATCGCGGCCTGAGTCGCGTTCAGATCAATCAAATACTCGTCAACAAATCTCTTCTGCTTATCAGTCAATCCGTTCTTGCTCATTCTTTCACCTTTCTAAACCCTGCCGGCAACTTGCTACGAATCAGTCCTGAACAGATCGCCCATACCGTAGAACTCGGCATTTCCATGATCTTTGCAATTTCTCGAATCGGCCGCCCTTCAGATCTCAGCATCAAAACCTGATCAACCTCATGGTCTGTCCGACGTGCACAAGGGCTGTCTTCGCCAATCCGAACTCCTTTGTCACTGATCGCCACCACCGTTTGCTGCACTTCGGGAGTCAGCCTTTTATCCATCGTTTCACCATCTTCCAGCCAGCGACAGACTGCGATCTCCTTGAACCGTCAAGGTACCCGCGAATAGTCCTGATTGGCATATCAAGCATTCTCTAAATCTCCCTCAACGTATAACCCTCGGCACGTAGCTTAAGCGCATGCTCGACATCCTTATCAAGGTACTTTGCACAGGCGTGATCTTCTCCAATTGCCCGACCATTGTCATTGACTGCCACCCTCGTCTTCACTATCGAATAGCCGAGATCCAGTCGGTCGCACACTCGAAGGCGCTTCTTCTTCAAGCCGGAAGAACCGGGGATATACAAACCTAACTTTCTGAGCTACAACCTCGAGACACTTCGCCCTTGCAAGACTTCCAACCGGGAGAGTTCTTGCTCGCTCGGCAGCTCGAACAAGGACAGTTGCTGCGTCATCTGGCAGAAGCGTTGAGACCCAGTCTTTTCGGTCGAAGACATCGCGCTCATCCTTCATTTGAATCCTCCCAATCGATGATTACCTGGAGCTTCCCCGGGCTTTTCGCTTTATTCCACACTTGCTCACGAAAGTGAAAAAAGTGGTCATTGACCTTGACCGCTTCGGCAATGCCGTCAAAGACAGCCTTGCAATTGGCGATCATGTTGTCCTCGTCACGATGCCGGTTGATTGGCGGAGTCAGCACCAACTGGAGGTTCAGGAGGCCATCGCCCTTTGGCTCGATGCCTTCAAACCCTGCCTCCCTTAAACGGTTCTTCGTGATGATTCTCGTCGCCAGTCTCGTTTCCTTGAAAACTCTGGCTTTGAGTAAAACGTGAGGGCGCGCGTTTGGCGAAAGCACTCTGGGCGGCCTGGGCAAATCAATGCTGATGGACTGCTTCATTTATGCCTTGTCTCCTTCTTTCCCCGTCTCATATCTCGAACAGCATCGAGGAAACCGAGCTGAAAACGCGTCCAGAGCTCGGGACGGCGTCGGTAGCTAGGCTGGTACCGGGAGAGTGTTTCTCCGCGCATAGCCGCGCTCCTACCCTCGTTGTATGCGTCTTTGTCTCTATCGATCCCACTCATGCGTTTCCTCTTTGTTGTTCGTTGCTCTTCACTTGCTTAATCACCCACGTCCTTGCGCTCATTACCTCGTCCCACTTGTCGATTTGCTTAGCGAGATCGATGAAAACCTTCGTAAAAAGGCGCAGCTGATACGCCGCCAGCCCGAGAGCGACCGACTGGATGAGCAGCATCACCGCCAAAAAATCTTCCATGTCTCAACCTTTGTAAGCCTGATAAAAACAAACACCAATCACGAGCGCGGAAGCGACCATTGCACCAACGCCCCCAAATAGATGCCCGGCGACAACTATCGTCCAAGCAATAGCGCCAATTGCAGCAACAGTCGCAACGGCCTTACCCAAAGCCTTCCAATCCATCACTTCTCCTTACTTGGTCCTCCGTGAGATGATTGCGGTTAACAACCATGAAAACCTGTCCAATCACCCCACGGAGAAAAACTATGTCTCTTACCTTTGATGAGTTAATCAAATGCCTTGACAAGGCTTCTGATAGCTTCTCTTGTCCCGTCTGCCATCAATCAAACTGGCACGCCGTCGAAGAAAACGGACAAGTCCAGGAAACAACGATCCTTGATCAGAGCAGCTACCACGATCTTGTTTCTCCATTTGAAGAATTCGCCATTGAAAACGGTCTCGAACCAGAAGGCTCCAAACCTACCCCTAGACCAACCCCCTCCTTGCTGAACGACGTTGTGGTTCTCCGATGCAATCACTGCGGCTGGCTTGGTTGCTTTGACCGCAAATTTCTTGAGTTGAAAATTCACGCAGTGTAGGAGCTCGGCCATGTCTCTCAACCCAATCAAAAGCTTCACGGACGACCTGAACAGCCGCATGAAATGCGACGGAAGCAACGTAACCGGAGAACAAGCAGCTAAATTTGTAGAGTTCCTCCGGCCACATCTACTTGATAACGAAAAGCTTATGAAAGGCTTGACGGATCAAATCAAACTTAGTTGGCTCAAGAAATTCGTTAGTTACCTCATTGCCTACGCTGCTGGTTGGATTACTCCTTTGCTCCTGGGGCGGATTGCAAGTTTCTTCACCTCTGCCATTCCGAAGTGAATCTCCATTCTGTAATTCGACTTGTTGAGCAAGCCACTCCGCAAAAACCACCAAATCCTGAGCGGCTTGCCTGACTAGGGCAGCGTCGTCCCGCGAGGTTCTCCCAGTTGCCACATACTCAGCCGCATCGCTGATTGCATCCGCCGGATATGCAAGCGCTAGTTCAATATCGAAACCTCGCTTGGTTTCCTGGGCTTTCTGAAACGTCTCCAGGAATTTTTCTCGCTCGTAGATACTCATGCCGCCTCCTGTCCGCCAGGCAACGTCGCCGATTCCACAATCCCGACCAAAATTCGATCGACAGCCTCTCGCAGGCCGTGAGTCAAGTGCGCCGTTTGCCCGATATCCGGGAGATTCCCTTCGGCAGAGCGAACCGTCATTTGCTCCAGGTCTGCCTAAATTCGTTTAGCGTCCTCGATAGCCTGAAAGGCTTGTTCGGTTTTTTGATTTCTGTTTCGTACAAAGGTTGCGTATGTCATACATTTCTCCAATGGCAAAAACTAAATCCATGACTTGCCCATACTGCGGATCCGCCGCGATATTTACTCAGCACCCAGTTCTGAAATGCTTCTTCAAAGGCGGCGAAATGAGAACCTATGCTGACAACTATGGTCGTGCCTTCGGCTCGGGTTTCCGCATCGAGAGAGACGAGTGTGAGTTTTATGAACCGGAACAGGTCTGCCTCTGGAGATGCCCGAATTGCAGAAAGCTGGTTCTTGAAGTTGCGGGAAAAATCTCCTACCCGACTGGTTCCGGAATTTCCGCCGTTGATTGCATGCCTCAAGAAGCAAAAGAAGTTTTCGAAGAAGCGCAAAGCATCATCAATCTGTCCCCGCGAGCAGCCTGCGCAATGCTGAGAATCTGTGTTGAGCGCATGGTGAACGCATCCGGTGCAGAAGGCGGAAATCTCGACAGGAAAATCAATTCTCTTGGTCTTCCAGCGACAATGGCTAGTGTGGCTCACGCTTGCAGGCTTGTTGGCAATGATGCTGTCCACAACAACGCCATTGACTTTTCCATGGGCAGCGATGAGGCACTGGCCGTATCTGGCGCTCTGTCTAGATTCGCAAACCGCCTTGCTGAAGAACTTTTCGGAATGGCAGCAGAAGCCGACGAGTGGACCGCCAAGATTGAAGCCGCAAGGCCCAACAAGAAATAACATTGCCCCTCCTACGCCGGCCGAACGTGCGCGGGCATTAGCTCGCCGCGAAGAAGCTTGAGCACCGTATTGATGTGCATCATTCCGCGCTCGACATAATCCGGGCCTTCTTGCTGTTCGGCTGGTTTGGCGAGATTCACGACGAAGCGGAGAAACGCCATGTTGACGCGGTAGTAGTAAGCCGTAGGGACTTCCTTTTCGATGCACTGCTGTCCGAACATCCAGACTTGTCGGGATTGGATTCTGAGCGTTTCGTAGTCCATGCCGCAGGCAAGACCGGCCTTTTGAACCTGGCTCATTTGGTATGCGCACTCATCAAAATTCCGATGTCTGATTTCGTTGAGCTTGAAAAGCTCGTTGTTCATTTTTACGAACTCGATCCGATCGATGATGCTTGACAGTCGCGGCCACGTATTGGCGTCATTGGCGCAGGAGTGGTACTCGCACAAACCATCGCCCGTGTCGGGGTTGGTAATGGGCACTGCGTGGTACTTGCAGCCGGCGGCAAAGCAGCGCTGGCGCATGTAGCGGCCCTGCGGCTGCACAGACTGCTCATGTTCTTTGTCGGAAAACGCATTACGCTTACTTTCGGCCATTTTCGTAATTCCCTTCGAAAATCTTCAGAAAGTTCGAGCTATTGTGAATCCAGTCGAACGAGGCTTTGAACGTGCAATCTTTTTTCCTGCCCATGAGGAAGTCGCTTCTTGAAACCTTGGCGTAGTAGTCACTGAAGCCCTGAAGCACGTCTTGCGGTTTGTCGCTCTCGACAATCGCGGCTATGTCCTTCCACCGCTGTCGTAGGTTCCCTTTGCGCTGTGCATTGAGCTGCCTGCAAACGCCCAGTTGCGAACCGAGCTTGCTGTTGTACGTGTCAACGATCTTTTGCTAAGGAACTGAAGGAGCACGTTTAGGAGCGTCGGATTCGCCATCGAGCGAAAGCTCCGGCGAATCGGACGAGAATCTTTCGTCAGAAGGATTCTTATTAATATCCTGTTCCTGGATTCGGGATGGTTGCGGATTGCCATTGCGAATGGCATCCTGAATGGCATCCATAATGTCTTTTGGAATACCTTCTCTCGAGCCCTCAGGAAGCCCGTCGATCAAGTGTTTCAAGCGAATTAATGCTTGATCTCTGAGATCACTTTCAGGAACCAAATCCAACAATCCAGCCCACGATTTAGCTCCATTCACTCCATTGGGTGGGTTGTACTTCAGAAAGTTCGGAAGGAACATCAGACCAGCCCTTTCGTCAACCATCAGCATTCCCTTTTGGCATAGCGTCTGAATGGCATTCGACATGGCATCCGATTGCCATCCAAAATCGAACGCCAATGACACTGACCTTGACCGGATGAAGCCAAGTTGGTTGGTATCCGGATGAGTCAGCAAAAGCAAAAAGGCCAGCTTGGCATTGTCGTCAAGCTCTCTGAATTTGCGATCGTTCCAAATGCGAACGTCTATTTTTCTGTACCGTGCCATAGCGAGCCTCGCGATCAGCACAGACCTTCGAAGAGTTTCCAGTCAATGTCGGGGCGCAACTCCCAGCGCGTAATCCGACCGTTAGTAACAGTCTCGATCTTTGTAGCCAAGGCAACACCTGGATGCCTTTCCTTGCTCGAAATCAGATTCGTCAGGTATGTGCGCTTGATGCCGCACCGAGTGGCAATGGCTCGCCGTTCAGCAGGTTTGAGCGATTTGAAAAAAGCCGTAGCGTGTTCATTCATGGATGTCAACACCTTGTAAGTGTTCGAAAATTACTGCATGATACACTGGTTTGGTGTTATAACGCAACCCCAAACAACACTTCAAAGGTGATTATTTTGGTTAACATGCTGTATATCTTGGGAGAAAACCATGATCGATTTACCTGCAACACGCAGAGAAAACCTTCAGAAGATTCGGGATAAGCGCTTCACGTCTAACGCTGAACTCGCTCGCGCCATTGAGCGAGCATCTTCACAGGTCAATGACATGCTTACGGGCACCAAATCCTTCGGTCCAAAAGTTGCCCGTGCAATTGAAGAAAAGTTGAAATTGCCTCGCGGCTATCTGGATGAGCCACACGAGATCGAACAGGTACCGACGCGCTTCGGCAAGAAAATACCCATTCTCTCTTTCGTCCAGGCAGGCAACTGGACCAACGCAGAGGATGACTCTTTTGATGAGTGGATTGATGTTCCTGAAGATATGCCTGACGGGTCTTACGGCCTAAAAATCCGAGGCAAATCTATGGAGCCCGCCTTTTACCAGGGTGAAATTGTCATCGTCGATCCGACATTGTCCGCAAACCCCGGTGACTATGTCGTTGCCAGAGTGGCCAACTCTCCTGACAACGAGGCAACCATCAAGCAATACGCTGTTACCGGCATTGACCGCAACGGCGTGGAAACGTTCGAGCTGCGCCCGCTAAATCCGCTATTCCCAACACTGTCTTCCAAGGAATTTGAGATTGACCTTCTTGGCGTTGTTGTCGAGAAGCGAATCAAGATGCGGTAGCAAAAGAGGCGCAGACAATGATTGATCAAAAAACTGCAGACAAGTTTCTTGCCACAGAAAAAACACCTCTGACAAAAGAAACATATAACTGGAACCAATTGGATAGAAAACCAATTTCTATTCCCCTCGAAGCCAAAGAATTTCGAGGGGAGGCATTTGCGTTGGACATTTCGCGCAAAAAAATCGTCCTGAAAATGAAATACCAGCTCAGGGCTAGGCAAACAATTGTCTTGGCAAGACTAGATTTCGGTGCTCCTCACAGAAACCCCGACGGAAAAGAAATTGGCGTTCCTCACCTGCATTTATATAGGGAAGGATATGGCGACAAATTTGCCTATCCTGTGCCTCCTGGCATGCTAAGGAATCCCAATGACCCCAAAACCTGCCTTGAAGATTTCATGGCACGATACAATATCCAAGCACTCCTATTTAGTTACTCAGAGTCCGTTAACGACGATTTATTTTCATGAACGACATCGTCAAAACCTACATGCAGTGGATGGAGTCGCAGTTCGCCTGCATTGAAAAAGGCGGATTCGTAGAAATTACGACTCCTTTTTTAGACAGGCACAACGACAAGATCCAGATTTATGCCCAGCGCAAAAATGGCAACTACCTCCTAACCGATGCCGGGGAGGTGTTGGCAGATTTGCAATGTTGTGGCATGGATTTCAATACCGATAAGAGACGTGCACTGCTAATGCAAACACTCAATGGATTCGGCGTCAAAGAAGTCGAAGGAGAGCTTCGCGTCCAAGCATCTGAATCTAATCTGGGGCAAAAAACAAATAACCTCATTCAAGCAATGTTAAGCGTGAATGATCTCTTTTGTCTGGCGCGTTCTTCTGTCAGCAGCCTCTTTCTGGAAGATGTTGAAAACTGGCTGAATAAAAAAGAAATTCGCTTCTTGCCTGCCGTCAATATGGTTGGCAAATCCGGACTTTCCTATCGATTTGACTTTGCTATACCAAAATCACAAACCAAAGGGATCCCTGAGAGACTTTTGCGAGTTATGAACTATCCTGACAAGGGACTTACACAACAAATTTTGTTGTCTTGGGTTGATACCAAAGAGGCTCGTCCCGAAGAGTCCAGGCTCTTCGTGTTAGTGAATGATTCTGAACAAAAAATTCCTGCTGCAACATTAGAAGCATTTTCAAATTACGAGCTGAGGACAATACCCTGGTCTCAAAAAGAAGATTTCGTTGAGGAACTAGCAGCTTAAACTTAGTTCCCTATGCCGCCCTTTGGGGCGGTTTTTTTGCGCCCAAATTTTGACTTAAGTCAAACAACAACCATTTTCCCCACCTTATTAGTGTTCTCTTAGTGTTGCTTTTTTGGTGTTATTTGCGGTGAAATTTACAACACCGGACAACACCATTTCCTTTCGAAGAAAACACCATGACCACCACAAACCTCACAGACCGGCAAACGCTTCGCCGCTACCTCAAGCTGTCGATCAACGACAGAGTGAAAAGCCTGCAATTCCCAAGCAACGAGCTTCGGACCTATGCAAATGACGGATGGTTCTTTGAGACAAACGGAGCCCCGACCAAGGCGAGAGTGGAAATAGTCGAGTCAGCGCTGAATCGTTTCATCGAAGAGGCAAACGCATTTATCGAGGAAATCGAACAACTCCGCTCTATGACGGGTGACGACCCTGTTTATGTCAAGCTCCCCCGCCTGGCACAGGAGTTGGCTAAGCCTTCAGATCAGGAGCTTGAGCAGGTTGCCCGTCAAGCGATTCGAGCTGAACAGATTTATCAGAAGGTGGCAGCTGAGCTGAAAGCAGATCAATCAACGTCTGAAGCATCTTGTTCTGATTCTTCAGTTCTTCAGCGATAGCGCCAAGTTTTCCAACAACAGCAGATTCATAAGCATTCATAAGAGTTTCCTCCGTGAGGTGGTTAGAGAAAGTCGGTTTTTTCGAACTTGTTTCCGACGCTCTAATCATCCCACGGAGGCCAGGACAAAGGAATAAGCAAATGCTCACGCCCACCATCGACACATTCGGCCTCGCACAGTCCGCCAGGGACATGAGATCTGCTGCTGAGATCCAGGCCAAGTTCCGCAACGACGTTGATGAGCTGATCTACAAGAGCCTCGAAAGTGCCAAGGGTCGCGCCCGGATCATCCTTGCCGACTACTTCGCGGACTTCCTGGAAGACGCTTTCGGTGCCACCGATGACGCCGACACGTTGCGCAGCGAAGAGCGCGTTGCCTACCAGGACGCGATCACCGATGAAGAAGAGCGCGAGGCGGTGCGCCGCCGCCCTTGGTGAGGAGAACTCGCATGGAAAAAAACTTCATCGACATCGCTTGGCGGTTGAGTCAGCCAGACAAAGAGATAGGTCTCACCATCTATCTGCCGGACGAAACAACGGTGTTCCTCACTTGCATTCCGTTTGATCAGTTCTGCGAGGCCATCAGCAACTTGCGAGAAGCGCGCTGCGTTTACGGTCGCAGCTTTGCAATCGAATACAACCGCGAGCATCTCCAGTTTTTCAGCAAAGGATCCGGCTTGTCTTTTGCTGCTACTGAACTGTTCGTCAAGAAGTTCATCCGGGAAGCCGAAGCATTCATCGACAGAGTGAAGGAGCTGCTCCATGAAGAAGCCTGAAGAAAGTTTCGCGCTGCTGTTCGCAGTGTTCGGCGGCATCCTTCTCTCGATCCTGTTCGGCATCGGAGGAATGACCGGCTACTGAAACACCACAGAAGGCGCGCCCTTCTGTCTGCCGCTCCGTATCGAGTTATCTCCTGCTCGATCCGTAAGACCTTGAACCTCGGGGCGGCAGACAAAAGGACGCAACTCAATAAAAGAGACGACGAGGTGGTGGAAGTCCACCGGACGCTATGAAGCAGTGTGGCAACTGTGGAGCCGAGCGCGGCACGGGTCCGTAGTCAACCGAGACACCGTTAGCGGGGGTGCAGCCGCCCCGTCAGGCCAAGCTCCTTTCGCAAGAGAGGAGCCACGTGAGGCCGTTCAGGTATTCGGGATTTCCGAAAGACTGAGCGGGTTGACGTGGTTATTTGGGGGTATAGCTCAACGGCAAAGCATTCGGCTTTGACCCGAAGTATGCAGGTTCGACTCCCGCTGCCCCTGCCAGAAACAAAAAGAAAAGGGACTTTTAAGCTCCGAATTAATAAGCCGATTGATGCAGTTTTCTCAAAGCATCAGCAACCTATAATTCATCGTGAGGTACCAAAAATGGATCAAGCAAGAGATAGAAACACAGTCTTAACGCCTAACGAGATTGAGGCTATCAAGATTAACCAAGAAATAATCAAAAGGATGGCCGATAATTCAGCAAAAACAAAAACAGTTTTCTTGGCTTTATTTGCTGCCGCCGTCACTCTTCATAACTCGATTAGATTGGATTGCTACGTCTTGCTCGGCTATATATCTGTCATTTTTGCTCTGTGGTACACAGACGCAAAATACTTACAGCTTGAGCGGCAGTTTCGAAAACACCATCAGGCCATTGTGAATGGTTCCATTAACTACTTAGATCAATGGGCATTTAATCCTGCCAAGTACAAAGTAGAGCCTGTTGCAAAGATCATGTTTCTAAACTTCACAATGTGGCTCTACTGGCTCGCTTTACTTTTTGTGCTTAAGCTTGGGGCAGTTGGCTAACGCCCTGCTCTCTTGCAAGCATCTTCAATCCATGTCCAGAGTAGCTGGTGTGGAGTCTCGTAGTTCTTCCAATGGTAGGACTTTATAACGTAAGAATCCGGAGTCGGCACCGCAGTGTACCGATTGTGCCACTTGTATGGGTCCGGTCCCAGCCCGCAAACTCGACCATTGGGCGCGACCATCCTATCCAAATAAATGATTAGCCGCCCCAACCCCAGTTCTCTGGCTAGATCCATTTCATAAAGACACCATTTGCTTTGGTATGTTTTCTCTCCAACGAAAAGAATGTAGCAAGAACAGCCGTGCATGTTGTTGCGAATCCACTGGGCAATAGCCTTGTCGCTTTTTTTGATTTCCTCATTTGGAACGTTTTTAATGAAACCTGCTTCACTAGCCCCTACAACATATGGGTAGTTCATGATCTGATTGACATAGACAACATCCTGATCCCAGTCATAAGACGGAAAAACTTTTCTGTATTCAGGCATAACTTTTACCCTCGATGAGATTGATCAAAATTTCGTCATATTGATTATCTCACTGAGGAGACTTATCAAATAACAGAACAAGCCTCGCACCCGCGGGGCTTTTTCTTTTTCCGGAGCCGACATGAAAGAGGCTTACTTCGACCCGGCGCTACAGAAGCACAAAGAGCGCATGCAGCAGGTTTACCGCTGGCAGCACCGCCAGAATCTCATCAAAAAGTACCGAGTTCTCATCGCCAGCAGCGCAGCTTCCGTCTCAATGGTCGCTGCGCTTTTCTTTTGGAAGATTTATCCGCTCATCCAGGAGCATCTATGACAGAAGCAAAGGTTTACACCGCAATCTCTGAGCTCACAGACGAGCTCAGACAACACGGCATCGAAAAGGCCAGGAAGTCGCAGGGCGGCCAGTTCAACTACGCCTACCGCGGCATCGAGGACGTGTACGCAGCACTCGCTCCGCTGCTGCCGAAGCATCACATCGTTATCGCTCCGGTGCGCATCGAGAAGGAGTCGGACAGCACAGCTGGCAAGATGAGGCTCGTGCGTATCAAGGTGTCGTACCAGATCACCAGCACGGAAGACGGCAGCCACTTCTGCGTCGAGTCTCTCGGCGAGGGAGCAGACACCGGCGACAAGGCGGCAGGCAAAGCAATGAGCTACGCTTACAAAAGCCTCATGTTTCAGCTCTTTTGCATTCCTGTTGCTGGAACCCCTGACCCTGACGATAAGCCATCACCGCCGGCCGATCAGGCGCAACCGTTCGTCTCCAATGATCTCGTTGAGAGAAACCGAGCCGCGGCCAACACCAGCAAGGAAGCATGGGTCGAGTTTTGGAAGAGTTGCACCAAAGAAGAGCGCGAGACTCTGCGCACATCCGGCGAAGTCGATCTTGCCAAGAAGATCATCGAAGCCATGCAGGGTGGTTTGCCATGAGTAGCCCGCTTCAGCAGACAGCGCAATGGTTCGCAGACCGCTGCGGCTGCTTGACGGCTTCACGCGCCGCATCCGTGCTTCAGCGCAGAAAGGACGGAAAGCCCACCGCTGCCTATGAGGCTCTGATTGACACACTCATCTGCGAGCGTGTCACAAACCAGCCGGAAGGCATCGGCAATCCGCCGTCGATTCAGTGGGGCAAAGACCATGAGGACGAAGCTCGCGATGCCTACGAAGATGCTACCGGCGAACTCGTTGACCTCGTGGGATTTATCCCGCACCCGACAATCGAATTCTTCGGTGCGTCCCCCGACGGCCTTGTGGGAGAAGACGGACTACTCGAAATCAAGTGCCCGTACAGCTCAAATGTTCACCTGCAGCGCGTGGCCGCGGGAATTGTGCCTGAAGAGTACAAACCGCAGATGCTCGTGCAACTGCTCTGTACCGGTCGCAAATGGGTTGACTTCGTGAGCTACGACCCGCGCCTTTCCGGAGCATGGTCGCCAGCCAAGCTTTTCATCGCGCGGTATGAGCCAACGCAAGACGAACTTAATACCGCTCTGGAGCAATGTGAGACGTTCCTAGCCGAAGTCAAAACGCGTTTCGACGCACTTGCGAGAGCTGTTATCAAGGAAAAAGCTCCACAACCAAATCTTGCCAGGACACGTCCGGGTGCACCCAACGAGGCTTGGGTCAAAGCTTACGCACAATGAACCAACTAAGGAGCGGCCGCAGAAATGCGGCCTTTTTGTGTATTTTTCAATCAAATTTTTTGAGCGGTTTTTTAGAGTTGCTTAGATAGATCTGTCCGTTATCTTCAAAAACGTCACCCAGAAAAATTCTCAAAATCACTTCCATTCGTCGGACTTCAGTTGTCAAAACAATTTTCCCATCCTTGAAATCTGTCAGGTTTAACTTTTCGTTGTACTTTCGGAATCGATCAAGTCTCCCCTCGATCTTTTCTCCCTGCTCGACTAATAACCAAACCAGTCGTGCAACTTTCACAGAGTCAAGATCTTTCATTTTGGCCGCACTGTCAGACTCGAAACAAGCATTTGAGAAGAACTTCTCAATCATTGCCGAATCTGCCCCTGGAACGTAGTCATCTGCAAAGCCAGGCAAGGCCGATCGTATACTCTGAACACTCTTGAAACACAACTTTTTATTTCTAACATCATAAAAACCAGTCAATGATGAACCAATGGTAAATGCAGATTCCTCTATATATCGAATTGAATCTTTTCCACCAAACCCGAGCCATCGATCACTTTTAGCAAGATATGCATTACTGAATTTTTGGATAAGGACAAGGTCAGGATATTCTGGCACCGAAAACAGCAAGGCTCTACATAGACTTAAATCATCTACCCGCTTTAGAACATCACTCTGATCTCCGCTTAAAATTTTCCCAAAATTTTTAAGAGTTTTATCAGAATCTTTATAATCTAGAATTGAAAAACATTCGTCGGACTCTACTCTGTATCGCCCATCAAACTCAATCTGGCTAAGCCTCTCAAAGTCTTCATACTGTTTTTCTACTATTTTATTTAATGTTTTGCTAACGCTCTCCATGCACTGTACTCTGCGGACATCTGAGAACAAGCCATCTGATGCGAACGACGCTCCTACAATCAAAACAGAATTTTTCATTATTTCAATCCATATAAACAGCTTTCAGAAATTGTTGATGCCTCGCGTAACTTCAAAGGTCTGAGCCTAGGATCTCGAATCAAAACAGTCACAGTGATTCCGTCAGGTAGGGTAGCCTCAAAGAAACGCATCCCACAAATTCTGAGTAACGGAGAAAAGGCTATCGTCATTGATGCCCAAGAAAGAATTAGTAGTAACACAGCTCCCAAAAGCCATCCCATAGGTTCTTGGTGCTCCCCTTGATCAATGAACAAGGGAAGGACATAAGGCAAATAGGCTAGTAAACTGTCCGTCCCTAGTTCTTTAATTGAGTTAATTTTTATCGGATGCCTATCGAGGCCTTTGGCAACATACTCAAGATAACTCAGAATTATTTTACCGAGAATAAAGTTCAAGGCACAAGCACAAAACACGAAAAACAGGCGTGGAGGAAAATGCTCTTCAATAAGATTTGCACCACATTCAGGGAGACTATCCAACAACCAGTCCGCATACAAATAGCTAAACGTGATGCTTAACGGGAAAACCGTAGCCAATGAAATCAGCGCTCGGTAAAAGTTGTTCATAAGATACCCCGTTATTTTGATTCCTAGCAATGACAGCTTCGTTGACAATTTTATTGTTTTGACACAGAATTGCGATGTCACGCGAGTAAAAAGCGTGATCGGGCGTGGAAACCCGGACGTACTCCCAAGGCGCGCATAAACCGCCTTACGTTCATTCGTTTGAGCGGATTTTTTGTGCGCACGCATCACCTTTATGGGTGAGGCCTGCGGGCAGCTTCGTGCTGGCCGCGTCCTTGGGAGCGGTTTTCCACCCCGCAGTGCCTCGCTCACCACCGTGGAAAGTGGCGCGGGGCTCCTTCAAATTTCCCAAGGAGCCAGCCATGCAAGCTGTCAATCCATCCGCTTCGGCGAAAAATCCTACATTCGACCTGTCCTATCTCGTTCAGGGTCTCAAGAACAAAACCATCAGCGACGAATACGCCAAGGAACTTTCTCTTGGTCTTTGCGCTTCTGCCAAACACATCCTTCTTTTAGCCATCGACAAGGCCGACAACAAGTTTGGCCTGTGTTCGCAGGCTGACATCCAGGGTGCACTCATTGCGTCTGCTGCCCTTCTTGAACTCGCTGAACTTGCTGTCGACGAAGTGGAGAATTGCCATGAATGAAATCATCAAACTGACCGCCCAGACAATTGGAGGAGAACCTCAACAAACCGTCAACGCTCGCGAGTTGCACGAAGCACTGATGATTAAATCAAACTTCCGAGACTGGATAAAAAATCGCATCTCAGACTTCGGGTTCCTTGAAAATCAAGACTTTGCTACGGTCGCTAAAAATTTAGCGGGCGGCGGAAAGAGCAAGGAATACTTCATTTCAATCGGCATGGCTAAGGAGCTCTGCATGGTTGAACGAAATGACCTCGGTCGAAAGTGGCGACGTTATTTCATCGACTGTGAACAACAGCTATAAATCGTCAAACAGGCCATCGCCATTCCTCAGACTCTCCCCGAAGCCTTGCGCTTGGCGGCAGACCTGGCAGAGAAGAACCAACAGCTCCTTGAGCAGGCCAAGATCGACACGCCCAAGGCCGAATGGTGCGACCGTGTGACCGCGGCAAACGAGCACATGACGATCACTCAGGCCGCCAAGACGCTCAACTATCCGCCGCGCAAGTTCAAAGACTACCTGCGTCAGATCGGATTCATCTATGCGAACTCCGACACCCCGATGCAGGAACACATCAAAGCCGGCCGAGCCGTTTTGCGCTACGCGCACTACACAACGTCAGACGGCAATCCGGTCGAAAAGCCCTACACGCACATCACAAGCAAGGGGCTCAAATGGCTCTACGAAAGGATGGTCAGAGACGGGCTGATCGAACAGCAGCAAGACCTATTTGACAAGACCGCATAACCCAACAAAGCCGCCTCCAGGCGGCTTTTTCATGCCATGAGTAAACCAAAGAAAAAGCGCACCAAGAAGTACCAGCCCGGCAGACCGAAGATTCCCACGTGGGCTTACGACAGCTGGGGACAACTCACCGAAAAGGACTTCAAGATTTTCGAGGACGCCGTCAAGATCGATCTCGGTCTGATACGTATGGGGACGCAAGAGCAATGCCGGTACGGCGATCTGCTCTACGCCATGCGGCAGCTCTTCGCTTTTGCAGAGCGCTTCTCGCAGGATGCCGAGTATCAGCTGCTTGCCACTATGGGCACCGCAGCAATCCACGGCATGAAGAACCTTGCGGACGAGGTCAAAGAAGGAAAGCCTCGGCGCCCGGCTGTCGAGGCCGCCATGCTCAAGCCGCTAGAGCACGCCATTGCGACGTACTTCAAGATGATGCGCGAGCTGTACCGAAGCGAGCACGAGTTCGCCAGACGTGAGGCTGACAACCTGAATTTGACCAAGGCGCTCCAGGACGTAGCCCGAGGAGGCGTCGCTGTTGTCGCTCCCGATGAAACTGACGAGGAGGTAAGCCGCTGCGGCGTCCAAGGCGTGGCCTATGTGCATGGCCGTTGCGAACCCGGATATCTCGTGCGGGAGGATGGTCAGAACTTTTGGATGATTCCAGAACGCGAGACATTCGTTCGCATCACAGAGCCCACATTGATGTTTTTCCTTGAAGAGAAACCCAGCTATGCAAACACCATCCGAAGCTAAAACCAAGATCATCCCAATTAAAAACCCAAGGATGCTAATCAAGGTCCGGCCCCTTCTAAACGGCTGCATACGGATCACTTGGCACACCTCGTACAAGACGATCCGGCTGTCCGACATGACTGACCAGGAAGCACTAGCACTTCAGGCCGCCATCAATGACGCGATGATCGAATTCGACAGTAAGGAAACACACAAATGAGAGAACGCAGAAAAGCAGAAACCGTACTTCCACCACCTATGCAACTGATGCTGTCGGACAAAGAAGTAGCCGCCATGTTAGGCATCGGCGTAAGCACCGTCTGGAAAAAGACAAACGATCCTGACGGGAACTTTCCCCGTCCCTTCAACATCACAGAACGCGCCCGCCGTTGGCGAAAGTCCGACATCATCGACTGGGTCAAAGGTCTCAACTACGACAAAGCTAAACAGCCGGCCTGAAACAGATTCCCCCGCAGCAATGCGGGGGAATTTTTTCGTTCTTACTTCTGTTGAATCTCAGAGAAGCAAAATGCTCCCCAAGCATCAAATACCTCACGCATGTCACCGAGCGCCTGTTCGCGGTCATAGGCGCACTGATAGCTTTCGTTGCGGTGATCCAAGCAGCTCTCTCGGAGGTCTCGAGAAAAGGCCTTGTGACGGTATCCACGTGCGTCCTTGCACCCACGTATTGAAGGTTGCACGCGCGCACCCGTGCAGAGTCACGATGCGAGGCTTGCCGGTTTGGTCTTTTTGATCCGGATCCACCCAGCCTATGCGATCAATTTTGCGCTGCTTGTTGTGCATACGCTTGATGAGCGCCCGGACAGCGTCGCGCGTCAAAGGAGACGGAAGGCCTCTATAGATGTTCGGAAAGACCAACTGCACATCATCTGACGGATACCTCGGGGTTGCTTTCAAAAGTTCCACTGCTTGCGGACTCAGAGGCGTCTTGCGGTCAAACGGGATCTTTTCGCTCTTGACCTTCATACGCTCTCTGGGAATCACATGCAGCCAGTTGCCTTCGTCATCCTGTTGTATCTCGTCCCATGTCGCCTCTCTGGCCGTCGTGTTTCGTGCTGCCGTCAGAATGGCAAATGCAAGGCAGCGAGCCGTCTGGCTAACCGGCACCAACTCCATCAGCGCCTTAAAGAACGCCGGCATACGTTTGGGAGGCAATGCCGGCTCGTGTCCGCCAGCAGGTCGATCCAGCGGAAGCAGGTCCCCAAGCTTGCCGTCTTTGACAATGCAAGGATTGATCATCGGCGGGATCATCTCGGAGCGCATCGCCCAGTCAATGGCCTGCCGAGCGTCCGACAGAATACGCTCGGGCGTGTCGACCATCGTGCGCCATTTTTCTGCCAGAGCGTCGTAAAACATCTGCGCCGTCAATTGCGTCACCGGGCACACACGCAACGACTCAGGGATATGGTTGCGAAAGAACCCGTCCCAAATCTGGGTTTTGCTCTTGGAGGTCTTGCTCCATTTACCTCGAGCCTCGTTGAACTCGATCCACTGTCGGATCAGTTTTTCAAACGTCAGGATGTCAAGCGCTTCGCAAATCCCCTCGCGCTCGCGTCTGAGCGCGTCTCTACGCGCCTTTTCCTCCTTGGCAGGGTCTACCCCTTGCTTGACCTTTTCTTTCCATTCTGCGGCTTTTTTAAAAGCCTCTGCGAGAGACATGTCCGGATACTTGCCGAGATTGAAGGTTCTGTTAATCGAACGCTCCCTCAACACAAAATACTTCGCAAGCTCTCCGTTCTTGAGCGGGACAACCTTCACCCATAGCCCGGGCACAACACCGCAAGCTGAAGATTTTTGCAGGGTCTTGATTTTCTTTTCAGAGATTGGAGCAACGATTTTCATGGCATCTCCAGCTCAGAGCATTGATTTAAAAGGTTTTTTCAAATGGCAAAGAGAGCTATTGGTACCAAAAAATCCGAGGATTAAAAAGCAATTTTTCATTGGTACCCTAAATTGCAACCCTCATTGGTACCAAAAATTTAGAGCAGTAGACAAAAGAAGACAAGGCTTAATGTGACACTACAAGAGAACGTATCGAGCTGGATGCCTTGATTGACGGGGAAAGCGTAGAAGAAGACAATAAAAAAGGAGACGCTACAAACGTCTCCTTCCTGGAATTATGGTCGGGGCGGCGGGATTCGAACTCGCGACCCCTTGCACCCCATGCAAGTGCGCTACCAGGCTGCGCTACGCCCCGAACGAGTTGCGCATTATGCGGCATTCGTAAAAAATTTTCAAGTCTTCCACCGCATAAGCCGCAAATTTTTCTTTGAGTGTGAGTCGAGAGACGATCTCCTTTCGAATCTGTCTCTTACTTCGTCTTCGTCAAAACAGCCGACAAGTCCTTGAGTTGATTGACGAAATTGGAAACCTTGCCACGCAACAAGGCGTTTTCGGCTTCCAATCGGTCAAAGGCTGCCGCACGTGCGCTTTCGTTAGTGGCCGAATACTGCAATGCAGTCACCAGTTCGCTCTGCTTCGACGCCAATTCACCACGAGCCGCCGTCAGTTCTTCATTGAGCTGGGCCAACTGAGCGCGAGCAGCAACGAGCGCTTGGTTGACCTGAGCCAGTTCATCCGTCTTAGCCTGCAGAGCCTGCCCCGTCTCCAGAACCTTAGCGACTTCGGCCGACAGCAGCTCTTGAGCGCTTGCCGTCTTCTGACGTTCTTCTGCAAGCTGAGACTGAAGCGACTGAACTTCACCGCGAAGATTCGCAAGCTCGGCAGCCGCTGCGCGATGAATTTCGTCCATCGGCATGGCACCGGATTCGGTCGCAGTGTGAGCGGTCTCTTCGCTCTGTACGGTTTCAGGAGCAGATTCCTGCACGGGCTCGACGACTTCAGGTGACGGTGCAACTACCTCGGAGGCTACTTCGACCTGAGGTTCGGGTGTTACTTCCTGAACGGGCGCAGCCTGTTGCGGTTCAGCCTTCGCTTCTACTGTTTCGGCTTCCTTTGCCTTGCCGGAGTAATCAACCGGGAAAGCCATCTCCTGTTTCAGACGCCCCTTAGCCTGCTCAATGGTCAAGTGTTCGACGTACAGCAGCGTCTTGATGCGGTTAATGAGCGAAATATCCGAAGCGTTGTACATGTGCTTCGGTTTGGAGTCGTCTGCGGTTAACTCCGGAAAATGTAGCTCCCAATAACGCAGAATGTAGGGAGCAAGGCCACACTGTGCAGAGACTTCCTGCAGCGAATAAAAACGACCGGACTGATTGTTGTCGCTCATTTGAACTTTCTTTCTTCTAGACGAGAAAAAAACCGACGAACATGAAAAATGTGCGTCGGTTTTCTGAAATTTTTGATCCGAAACCGCACGCGGCAAATTAGCCCGTAAAGTTTAGCGGATCAGAGCGCTCTTGTTGGCCCGATCAGGCTCCTTCCTGCGGCACAGGCCCGGAATATCCGGCCACAGCATCACGCATGAACGGTGCCGGCAGGAACGTCACCACGCGCCGAGCGCTGATCTCGTAAGGCGCGCCCGTACGAGGGTTGCGACCGGGACGAGCCTGCTTGTCGCGGGTGCTGAACGTCCCGAAGTTCGCGAGCTTGATTTCGCGACCTTCGGAAAGCGCCTGTTGCATCTCGTCGAAAATCGAATCAACCACCTCGTTGGCTTCGGCGCGGGACAAACCAACATGTTCCTTGAGCATTTCAATGAAATGCATCTTCGTAACTGTCGGCATCGTCCCTTCCGTGTTCGGGAACATGGCATCAAGCGAGCTGCTGATTGAGCTTTGATTATCCATCTTTCTTGTTTTTTCAAATTAAATCAAAAGGGTGTCGCATTCTACAGGAAAATTTTCTTCCTGTTATTTGCGAAGCGTCGCACCCAGTTCAGCAAACGCCCGTTCTACTGCCTCAAAAGCCGCTTCGGCTTCTTTTTCACCAATGGCCTCGGCTCCCTGAGTCGAAAGCGTCAGGCGGAATGCCATGCTCTTTTCGGTGGAAGCTTCGGGACGATAGACGTCAAAGAGATCGAGCGACTCAATGATCATCGCTTCGGGTTTCGTGCGACGGATGCGAGAAACTGCGTCCTGCAGCTGTGCGCAGGTCACGTCATTGGGCACCGTCACGCTGATGTCGCGGTGAACCGGCTGGAACTTGCTAACAGCACGGGCGCTCGGCACGTCGAGTTCGCACAACGGCGCCACTTCGAGCTCGAACACCACCGGGGGCTTGGACAGTTCGTAGGTACGGCACACCTTCGGATGAAGTTCACCGACAAAGCCAACGGCCTTGCCATTGACGATCACTCGAGCGCAGCGACCGGGGTGCATTGCGGGATGCGTAGCAGCTTCAAAAGTTGCCTTCAGGGGAGCGATCAGGTTTTCAACATCGCCCTTGACATCAAAGAAGTCCACCGAACGCTTGGCTTCGGCCCAGCAGTCTTCGTGAGCATCGCCGTAAACGAGGCCGGCCACATGCATAGGCTGGCGCACTCCCTTCACAGACGTTTCGCTGTCGCCGATTGACTCGTCCGGGAAGAACACGCGACCCAATTCGAAGACGCGAACGTTTTCAGCCTTGCGGTTGAGGTTAAAGCGCAAAACATCGACGAGGCCGCCCAAAAGCTGCGTGCGCATCACAGAAAGCTGGCTCGCGATCGGGTTGAGCAGACGAATCGGCTGTTCGTTGCCGGCAAAGTCCTTTTCCCACTGTTCCTGAACGAAACTGAAGTTTACGAGCTCCTGGTAGCCGAGGCCGGCAAGAGAGACGCGAAGCGCGTGATTGGAGCGCGTGCCTTCAGCGGGGCAGCGCATGGCGCAGCGGGCAAGCGGCGGCAAATCGGGCAATTTTTCGTAGCCGTACAGACGAGCGACTTCTTCTACGAGATCCTCTTCGATTTCGATGTCAAAGCGATAAGCGGGGCTCTTCACCACAAAGTCCGAACCTTCGCGCGTGAATTCGAAACCAAGGCGCGTAAAAGCTTCGGCCATAAATTCGTCGGAAATATCCACGCCGACGATCTTGCGGCAGCGATCCGGGCGCATGCGAACAACGCGATCGGCCGGCAGATTGACGCACTGATCGTCAATGGGGCCAACGCGGGTTTCCGGCGTGCCGCAGATCTCAAGCACGAGCTTGGTAACGTAGTTCATGTGATCCACGTTCGAAGCCCAGTCCACGCCGCGTTCGAAGCGATAGGCGGCGTCCGTCGAGAAGTTGAGCTTACGGCAGCGACCCTGGATAGCCACCTGCTGCCAAAAGGCCGCTTCAATGAAGACGTTGACCGTATCGTCGGTGATTGAGGTCGGTTCGCCGCCCATGATGCCGGCGACGGCCTGGGGACCGGCTTCATCGCACACGACGCCGAAATATTCATTGAGTTCGGGAGTCTGACCGTTGAGCAGTTCAAGCTTTTCGCCCTTCTTGGCCCAGCGAACTGTCACGTCTCCCGTGAGCTTGTCGAGATCAAAGAAATGCGTGGGACGGCCGAGCTCAAGCATCACGTAATTGGAGATGTCGACCAGAGCGGAAATGCTGCGCTGACCGGAACGTTCCAGACGATCCTTCATCCACTGCGGCGTCGGAGCCTTGGCGTTGAGCCCCTTGATCACTCGGCCGGTAAAGCGACCGCACAGATCCGGAGCCTCGATATGCACGGGTTTGACGCATTCGCACGTCGGCGCCACAGCATCGAACTTGGGCATGTTGAGCGGGGCACCGGTAATGGCGTGCACGTCGCGCGCAACACCGACGATCGACAAAGCGTCGCCGCGGTTGGGCGTGAGCTTGATTTCAAAGCGCTTGTCGTCAAGCTTGGCATATTCTCGGATATTCATGCCGACGGGGGCGTCGGCAGGCAGAATCCACAAGCCCTGGTGGTCTTCGTTGATGCCGAGTTCACGAGCCGAGCACAGCATGCCAAAACTTTCGACGCCGCGCATCTTGGCCTTCTTGATCTTGAAGTTGCCGGGCAACACGGCGCCGATCGTGGCGCAGGGCACCTTGACACCGGTTTTAACGTTAGGAGCGCCGCAAACAATCTGCAGAAGCTCGGGAGCACCCACATTCACCTTGCAAACATGCAGGTGATCGGAATTTTCATGATCAACGCAGTCGACAACTTCGGCAACCACCACGCCTTCAAAAGCGGGCGCAATCGTCGAGCAATCTTCAACTTCAAGACCGGCCATAGTCATGGCTTCGGCCAGTTCGTCGCTCGTCAAGTCGGGATTGACGACACTGCGCAGCCATTCTTCGGAAAACAACATTTTTCTAACTCCTCACCGATTATTTGAATTGGCGCAAGAAGCGCAGATCGCCTTCAAAGAACAAACGCAGATCGTCGATGCCATAGCGCAACATCGTCAGGCGTTCAAGACCGGAGCCGAAGGCAAAACCGATGTACTTCTCAGGATCCAGACCGTAATTGCGGATCACATTCGGGTGCACTTCACCTGCACCGGAAATTTCAAGCCACTTGCCCTTGCGCGGACCGCTCGTAAAAGCCATATCTACTTCGACGCTGGGTTCGGTGAACGGGAAGTAGCTCGGACGGAAGCGAACCTTGAGATCTTCCGTTTCAAAGAAGCGACGCAGAAAGTCCGTATAGACACCCTTGAGATCGGCAAAGGAAATGTTTTCTGCAACCCACAGACCCTCGACCTGATGGAACATCGGCGAATGCGTGGCGTCGCTGTCGACACGGTACGTGCGGCCCGGCGCGATTACTTTGATCGGAGGCGTATGGGTACGGGCGTAGCGCACCTGCATCGGTGAGGTATGCGGACGCAGCGGCAGCTGCATGCCCTTTTCGTCACAACGATCCACGTAGAAGGTGTCCTGCATGGAACGGGCGGGATGGTTGGGAGGGTTGTTGAGCGCGGTAAAACTGTACCAATCGCTTTCGATTTCAGGACCGTCGGCAACATCAAAGCCGATGGAAGCAAAAATCTCTTCAATGCGCATCCAGGTGCGGATCACGGGATGGATGCCGCCGCGTGCAATGCGACGGCCCGGAAGCGTGACGTCAACCGCTTCGGCAGCGAGCTTGGCCTGCATGGCGGCGTCGGCGAGTTCTTCGCGACGGGCGTTCAAAAGCGCCTCGACCTGAGCCTTTGCCTTATTGATAGCCGGACCGCGTTCTCGCTTCTGTTCCGGCGTGAGGCCGGCCAGACCACGCATCAGCGCAGTGATGGCTCCGTTCTTGCCGATGTACTTTGCTTTGGCGTCTTCGAGCGCGGCATTCTGTTGAGCGGCCGCAAAATCGGTGCGTGCCGATTCCACGATTTGCACTAAATCATCCATTTCTACACACCCGGTGGATTTCAATCAATTGTCTTTTCGATACGGTCCTGCGTAAATCTGCTCGACTGCACACAAGCCCGTTTCAACCGTCACATGTTCGTAGGAACACGATACGCAATTTTGGCGGATTTTCGGAAAAAAAAAGAGGCCCGGTCACTTTTCAGCACCGAACCCCTTTTTTGGATCGAACCGCCGCCTTCAGCAATACTGTCAGCGAACGGTTCTACACATGCTCCCTGCTCGGATTAAGCCAGAGCAGCCTTGGCCTGAGCAACGAGGCTGGCGAAACCGGCCTTGTCAAACACAGCCATATCAGCCAGAACCTTGCGGTCGAGCATCACGCCAGCCTTCTTGAGACCGTTCATGAAGCGGCTGTAGGTCATACCGTTGGAACGGGTTGCAGCGTTGATACGAGCAATCCACAGACGGCGGAACACGTGCTTCTTGTCACGGCGGTCACGATAAGCGTACTGACCAGCGCGCATAACAGCCTGCTTAGCAACGCGGAAAACGTTGTTGCGACGCAGACGGAAGCCCTTAGCGAGGGCAAGAATCTTCTTGTGACGGGCACGAGCCGTCACGCCACGTTTTACTCGGGGCATCTCTATCCTCTCCTCTTATTAAGCGTAAGGCATCATGCGGTGAATCGACTTGCTGTCAGACTCGTGGATGGTGACCATACCGCGGAGGTGACGCTTGTTCTTCGTCGAACGATGGGTCAGGATATGACGCTTGGTGGCGTGGGCACGCTTGATGGAACCGCCAGCGCGGACCTTGAAGCGCTTGCTCGCAGCCTTCTTAGTTTTCATCTTCGGCATTTGCCGTATTTCCTTATGATTTGTCGGAACTCCAGGCGCGGGAAACTTCGCTCCCGACTTCTTTTGCCCGCCCCGACTTTTAAAAAGCCTGAAGTGCAATTTTCTTGCACTTCAGGGCGTTAAGAGCGTGTGATTATACACGCATTTTTATTTTTTGCGCTTGGGAGCAAGCACCATAATCATTTGGCGCCCTTCAAGCTTAGGCTGCAGTTCGATCTGGGCCTCTTCAGCGAGCTCGTCGCGGATGCGATGCATGATCTGAGCCCCCAAGTCCTGGTGGGCCATTTCACGGCCGCGATAACGCAGCGTGACCTTGGCCTTGTCGCCATCGGCCAAGAAGCGACGCAGAGCGCGCAGCTTGGTCTGGTAATCATTTTCGTCAGTGGCGGGGCGGAACTTAACTTCCTTAACCTGAATCACCTTCTGACGAGCCTTCATTTCCTGAGCTTTCTTCTGCTCCTGATAGCGGAACTTGCCGTAATCCATCAGGCGGCAAACCGGCGGCTGGGCGTTCGGCGCGACCTCAACGAGATCCACGTCGTAGTCTTCAGCCATCCGAAGCGCTTCGGCAGTCGAAACAATACCGATCTGAGCGCCGTCAACGCCCGTCAGTCGAACCTCAGGTACCCGAATCTCACGATTGATTCGGTGATTGCGATCTTGTGCTATGGCACGTCTCCCAAAATAGTTTTTTTACCAACGCGCCTTCGCTAAGGCGCGTTCTGATCAATTGTCGATCAATCGTCCGTGTTCTTGCGTGACTGATCTTCGCTCACCACACGGGCAATAAATTCCTCAATAGGCATGACGCCGAGGTTCTTGCCTCCGCGCTCACGCACGCTGACCGTGCCGGACTGCGCTTCCTTGTCGCCGACAACGGCGATGTAGGGCAGTTTCTGCAAAGTCAGTTCGCGGATTTTATAGTTGATCTTTTGACTGCGCAAATCTTCAATGACACGAATTCCGGCTTCGCGCATCTTTCGTGCAACATCGGCCGCAAATTCGGACTGTGCATCGGTAATGGAGGCCACGGCGACCTGCACCGGCGAGAGCCACACAGGCATTGCGCCGGCGTAGTGTTCGATCAACATGCCGATCCAGCGTTCGAGCGAACCGAGAATGGCGCGGTGCAGCATCACCGGCACTTTGCGCGAGTTGTCTTCGGCAACGTATTCGGCTCCGAGGCGGCCCGGCATTTGGAAGTCCACCTGGATCGTACCGCACTGCCACGTACGGCCAAGACAATCCTTGAGGTGGTACTCGATCTTCGGGCCGTAGAAGGCGCCTTCGCCCGGCAGGATTTCATAAGGCAGACCGCAGGCGTCGAGCGACTCGATCAGAGCGGCTTCGGCCTTGTCCCAAACGGCATCTTCGCCGATACGCATTTCCGGACGGGTCGCCACCTTATAGAGAATGTCCTCAAAGCCGAAGGTGTGATAGACGTCGCGCACGATGCGAGTGAAGTCCATGCATTCCTTCAGGATCTGATCTTCCGTGCAGAAAATGTGACCGTCGTCTTGGGTAAAGCCGCGCACGCGCATCAGACCGTGCAAAGCGCCCGAAGGTTCATTGCGATGGCACTGACCGAATTCGCCGTAGCGAAGCGGCAGATCGCGGTAGCTGCGCAAACCGGCGTTAAAGAGCTGGATGTGCCCCGGGCAGTTCATCGGCTTCAACGCGTAGTAGCGGTTTTCCGATTCGGTCGTGAACATGTTGCTGCGATACTTGGCCCAGTGACCTGAACGTTCCCAGAGTGAACGATCGAGCAGCTGCGGCGCCTTCACTTCCTGGTAGCCATTTTCGCGATAGATGCGGCGCATGAACTGTTCGACGACCTGCCACAGCGTCCAGCCCTTGGCATGCCAAAAGATGAGGCCCGGAGCTTCTTCCTGCAGATGGAAGAGATCGAGCTCCTTGCCCAAGCGGCGATGGTCGCGCTTTTCAGCTTCGGCAAGCATCGTGAGATAGGCTTCCTGATCCTCCTTCTTCGCCCAGGCCGTTCCGTAGATGCGTTGCAGCATTTCGTTCTTGCTGTCGCCGCGCCAGTAGGCACCGGCCACCTTCATGAGCTTGAAGACCTTGAGCTTGCCCGTGCTCGGCACGTGAGGACCGCGGCACAAGTCCGTGAAGTCACCCTGGCGATAGAGCGAAATGATTTCGCCCGCGGGAATTTCGCTGATGATTTCAGCCTTGTAGTGTTCGCCGATGCTCTTAAAGTAATCAATGGCTTCGTCGCGCGGCAGCGTGTAACGCTCAAGCGGGATGTCCTTCTTCACGAGTTCCTTCATGCGCGCTTCGATCTTTTCGAGATCTTCGGGCGTAAAAGCGCGTTCGAACTTGAAGTCGTAGTAGAAGCCGTTTTCGATGGCCGGTCCGATCGTCACCTCGGCCGTCGGATACAGCTCTTTAACGGCCTGAGCCATCAGGTGCGAAGTCGAGTGGCGGATCAACTCGAGAGCTTCGGGGTCCTTTGCCGTAATGATGGCAACGTTGGCATCCGTTTCAACGACGTGAGACAGATCGACGAGCTTGTCGTCAACCTTGCCGGCGAGAGCCGCTTTGGCAAGGCCGGCACCGATGGATGCTGCAATGTCGCCCACAGAGAGCGGCCCTTCGTATTGACGAACAGAACCGTCGGGCAAAGTGATGGAAAGCATTTCTATTCCCTTTCGTTTTTAGCGTTGCGCAAATGGCTTCACGCGCGGCCGAAATAAAAAAAAGAGTGCTGACTCTGTGAGCCGCACTCTTTTCCTATTCAACACCCTCGCGCGCCCGCAGACTTACTGTTTGCAGGTCTTCGTCGTTCGTACGATCTTAGACGCGCACATTTGCTAGGTGTCTCCAAAAAATTCTGGTAGGCACAATTGGACTCGAACCAACGACCCCCACCATGTCAAGGTGATGCTCTAACCAACTGAGCTATGTGCCTGAGAGATGCGAACTATACCCGTGCTTTTTCAGGAATGCAAGTCTTTTTTCGAATTTTTCTCCACTTTTTTGCGTGTTTACGCATAAGTTATTGATTTTACTGTAAAACAATTTTTCAGACAAATTTTCTGAAAATGCGAAAAATCGGCATCCTCAACAGTTGACGCTCGTTTCTCTTTTTCGCTGACCTCGTAGTGAAAAAAAAGCCGCCAAGACGAATCCTGACGGCTCTCGGAAACATCAGGCGCGGCGTACGCTCATCACGCCTTTGAGTTCACGCAATTGCGAGAGCGAACGGCGAAGATCTTCCGACGAGCGAATCTCGATCGAGATGCGCATATGCGCGTCTCCCTTCACATTGACCGTGTTCAGACCCGTGATGTTCTGCTTTTCCCGCATAAACACTTCGCTCACATCTTTGAGCAACCCTTGACGGTCTCGCGCCACGATGTAGATATCGACCGGGTAGACCGCTTCGGCCTGGTTGCCCCAGCCCACTTCAATCATGCGTTCCTGATCGTTGGCTACAAGGTTCTTGACGTTGGGGCAGTCAATGCGATGAATCGTAACGCCTCGACCGCGCGTAATAAAGCCGATGATTTCATCGGGCGGAGCCGGATGGCAGCACTTTGCAAGCTGTGTCATCAAACTGTCGATGCCGACAACAAGCACATTGGACTTGTGGCTCTTTTGCGCTTGAGAGCTTCTCACGAGCACTTCGGGTTGAGGCTCGGGTTCTTCAATTTGTGGCTGCACGGCCTGTTCGAGCGCCTTGAGGCTGAACTCTTCCTTGGCAAACGCCACGCACAAATCGTCAACCGAGTCGTAGCCCAGGCGCTTAGCGAGTTCTTCGAGCTTGACGGCCGTCTTACCCAAACGAGCAAGTTCCTTGTCGAGTCGTTCGCGACCAGCCTGCGTCTGTTCCGCAAGCTTTTGCGCGTTGAACCACTGACGCACCTTGGTGCGGGTGCGCGCGCTCACGGCAAAGCCAAGCTCGGGATTGAGCCAATCGCGCGAAGGTCCGCCCGTCTTTGCCGCCACGATTTCAACGGTTTGACCGGTCTTAATCTGCGTATTGAGCGGCACCATCTGGCCGTCAATGCGCGCACCGCGGCAACGATGACCAAGCTCGGTATGCACTTGATAGGCAAAGTCGATCGGCGTCGCCCCCTTTTGGAGTTCCACCACTCGCCCCTGAGGCGTGAGCGCATAAACGTGATCGTCCTCAAGGCCGGGTTCAGCGGGGGGCGCCACATCGCTCTTCCAATCGAGCAGCTGACGCAACCAGGCCACGCGCTGCTCTTCGGCTTCAGCGCCCTTGTCCTTGTTGGAATTGCCGGTTTCCTTGTAACGCCAGTGCGCGGCCACGCCAAGTTCTGCAAATTCGTGCATCGCACGAGTGCGGATCTGAATTTCCACGGGACGTCCGTTGGGATCGGTCACCACGGTATGAAGCGACTGATACCCGTTGGGCTTGGGATTGGCGATGTAGTCGTCGTACTCCTTGGAAAGCACGGTGAAGTTTTCGTGCACCAACGACAGCACTTCGTAGCAGTGCTCCACCGTATCAACAATGATGCGCACCGCACGAATGTCAAAGAGCTGATCGAAGCGCAGATGCTTGCGGACCATCTTTTTGTAGATGGAATAGATGTGCTTCGGGCGACCGCTTACTTCGGCTTCGATACCGTTGGCCTTCAGCAGCATCTGGATGCGCTCGACGCAACCGCGCATAAAAGCTAGGCGTTGCTCGCGTGTTTCATCGAGCTCTTTGGAAATCTCATTGTAGGTTTCAGGCTCCGTGAAGCGCAAAGAGAGATCCTCGAGCTCCCACTTCATCTGCCAGATACCCAAACGATTGGCCAGAGGCGAATACAAGGCCAGCGTTTCACGACCGTATTCGTCTGCCCCCGGTGCACGCGACTGCGCAAACCAGCGCAGCGTCTGCAGACGGCTTGCCAGACGCAAAACCACCACGCGCAAATCGTGGCACATGGCCAAAAGCATGCGACGAAGTGCTTCAGATTGATAGACAGCACCGCTCTCGCGGTTGTCGGAACGAGCGCGCTGACTGACGTGCATCAGCTGCTCGAGATCTCGCACAAGCTGCAAAACGTTCTTGCCGAACGTCTTTTCGATCCAACGATCCGCATCGTGGATGCAGTCCGTGACGGAAAAGAGGTAGGCCGCAACGATCAATTCGTCGTCGTTACGGACGCCTTTCAGAATTTCAGCCATGCCATCGGCATGGGCCAGTCGGGGTTCTCCGGTGTAAAGCTTTTGATCCAGATAAAGCGGTTCGACCAAGCTGCGGGCCAACTTCCAGTCCACCGGAGCCGCTTCCCCGTCTGCCTCGGGGGTCTTGACCTCGATGTCTTCTTTGTGCTGCATGTTTCTCTCTTCTTTTCGTTTTGCATGCTCACGGCCTGCGGTGGCATGCAACTGTCTTTCCGAACTAAGTGCGGACAAAAAATAATATCCGCCAAGGCGTTACATTCTACCGCCCCATTAATTCCGTCAAGGATGCTGCAATCAATCGAAACAGGCAAACACAGGCTGACGCACTTTGGCAAATGCAAGCATGTGCCGACCGCGCAGGCAGAACTCGCTCATGCACTTCCGCCTGCGCAAGCCTTCCGTCAGCCTTTAGAAAAGCTGCCGGTACTGAAGCGAAAACGAGCCGGACTGCTCCCGATCCGAAGCACGTTCATAACTGCCTGCCAACAGCAGAGTCCAGGCGTAAGGCTCCGTTTTGCCTTCATGGTTTCGGCTCCAGAAGTACGATTTGGAGTCCGAATATCCGCTGCTCGCAAGCTCGATCCCCGCCTGCAGTCGCACGGCAAAGCGCTGCGCACTGTCGTAGGAGGCCGCCGACGAAACGCTTCCGTCAAACAAACGGCTTTCGATTTCCCAGTCGGTATGACCGACAGAAGTACGCATGGAAACACCAAACTGCGGTTTCACGCTCACAAGGTCGGCAACGTCAAACCGCCAACCCGCATCGGCTCCCACTTCCAGGGTTCCCCAGACACGGTTGTCCGCAGTGGTCTTGAATCCTTCACCGGCCACAGCGCCGTCTCTGTCACTGTCAAAAATCGAACCGTCGTGCATCTTGGCCGTCGTCACGGACAGCTGGGCAAACGGTTCAAACAACATCTTTTCAGTAAGCGATCTTGCCGTAACACGCGCCACCGCTGTCAAATAGTCGATGTCCACATCCGTGTCCAGACGATGGCCGACGGAACGCTGTTCGGCGTCGCCCGCAGCACGGGAGTACGCCAGCCCCAAACGCAAAGTGAAGTCATCGAAATGTCTTGCTGCCGCCAAAGACACCGTTGCCACGGACATGTCACCCGACGTGCGTTCGATCACGCCTTTGCTGTCGGTGTCGATCCCGGCAAAGGACACGGCCACCGTCGTAATCCAATTGCCGAACATGGCAAAGTCGTAACCCAATGCTCCGGCCGTCACATCCGCTTCGAACCCAAAGTCGCCGCTTCCGCCGGAAAAGATTTCACCGGCCTTAATGCGACCGGACTGGCCTTGTGCCCACCAATGGCCCTTGCCTTCAAAAAGCGACAGATCGTGCGTCATTACCGTTGTGACCGCATCGTGAACCGCGCGTTCGGCCGCCGTGGCAATGCCCGACGTCACCGGCAAAAAGATTGCACCGTCAACCACGTTGGAGTATGCGTCACGCCCCACGTTTTCTTCCGGCAGCGTGTCGAAAATAAAGCTGTAGCCCGGGCGCTGCATCAGAATGCCTTCCTCTTTATCCCGGTCGGCCAGACCTTCCACGTGCCCCACCAGAGCTGAGCCCTGCAGGCCTGCGAAATCCTTGCACCACAGACGCGTGGCGATGTTGTCTTTGATCTGGATGCGAGCGCCGCCGAAAGCGTGAACGTTGCTCGGATCAAAGTCGCCGATGTCAAATGCCTGTCCGCTCCAGTTGTAAAGAATCAGCTCTGCATCATTCTCGGCAGTGATGCGGCTCTGATCCATTCCGGTGAGAACGCCCAGGCTCACGGGATCGCTCGCGAAGCTTTTGGTCTCTTCACTTGTGAAATCCACGATCCAACGGCCGTCGTTGCCGATGTGGATGCCTTCTTCGGCAGCCTTGTCCTGACTTACATCCTCACCGATCACCACGGAAATTCCATCAACAATCCCGTGATTGGAACTCGTGATCAACGTCGCTCGCGAAAGCGAACCGGTAATGACTTTGCTTGAGTTGAGTACATGGCCAACGGTCCTTTGCAGCTCTTCGATGTTCTCACCGTCCGCAAGACTCGAACCAAGAATTAACGTTCCTTCCCCTGTTACATTGACAGTCCTCTGATCGCTGGCCGTCTCCAGCGCCTGAGGTGATCTGTCGACCGCCTCAAGGTGCCGAACAATCAGCACGCGGTTGATGGGGTTCAAACTCGAATCATCGGATTTGTCGCCGGCGACCGTCACGCTTGCTCCGGCACCCAACTGCAGCGTACCGATACGAAGAAACGTTTCACCGCCCTCTTGGCCGCTCGTTTCACCGATGACCAAATGTCCAGCTTGTGCCTCAAACGTTCCCAAATCACCGATGCCGACGTAGTGAAACGCGTTGTCTGTTTCGCTGACGATTCTCCCTTCCTTCATGTCCAAACCACCGACAATGTCATAGGTGGACGGCTGCCCATAGCTCAAAAAAACGGTGCCGCTGCCGCGAATCGCCGTATCGGCCTTGATGAAAGCATTCTTATCAAAATAGAGAGATACGCCATCTTCAAGAAGAACACCTACGGCGTCCTCAGACTGGCTCAAATCAATGTCTACGTCTAGAGCAACATTATCTGCTTGAAGGTAAACATCCTCGAAGCCGTTGTTCAGAGCTATCAGGCCTACCACTCCATATTTGTCACTCGCGACCTTCAGCACACCATCCTTAATGAGTTCTTTTCCTTGTTTAAAACCAGAGTTATCCGCAACAACATATACTGGCGCGACATCGATTGAATCGAGATTGGTGACTTGGCTGCCGAGCGCAGCCGGAGAAATTGCTCCTGCGGCAAGAAGAATCGCTGTCAATACATTGAGGTTCGAGCGGTTCATGAACACTGTCCCTTTTGATTGGTTATAGGTTTTCAAAAGGACGGCATTCTATTGTCTATAGCGAAATTTAAGCTGCATACCTCAAAAGTGGTACTGATGCACAAAGAAAAAAAAAGCGGCCACCCTCCCAGGAAGCCGCTTTTTCCGTTTTGTCGCTGCCCGCCCGACGCTTCGAACAGGCCTATTTCCGATTACAGGAAAATGATGTCGACAATGAAGAATGTCGGGAACAAAATGCCGACCGACCAGAGCATGTAGCCAAAGAAGGACGGCATCTTGACGCCGCGTTCGCGCACGATGCTCACGCTCATCAGATTGGGAGCATTGCCGATGTAGGTCACCGCGCCCATGAACACAGCACCCATAGAAACGGCCATCAGCGTGTGCGAGTGCGTGGTCATCATCTCAATGGGATCACCACCCGCGAGGTTGAAGAAGGCCAGATAGGTCGGCGCATTGTCGAGGAAGGCCGACAGCGAACCGGTGAGCCAGAAGAACATCACGTTGTTGAATTCGCCGTTTTCGTCCGTCACGAGAGAAACGAGCGGAGCGAATGCACCTTCGTGACCGGCACGCAACATTTCGAGCACCGGCACGATGCACAAGAAGATGCCGAAAAAGAGCTTGGCAACTTCCTTAATCGGTTCCCAGGAGAACTGGTTGGCTTCGCGGGCACTCTTGGAGGTGGTCAGCACGGACAAGATGGCAACGACAATGAAGATCGCATCGCGCAGCAGGCCCTGTCCGGTCAAGTGCACACCCAGAACATTGATTTCAATGTCGGACTTCCAGATGCCGCTCATCAGCACGGCGCCGATGATAATGGCCAGATAGATCAGATTGATGCCACCGTCGATGCCAAAGGGCTTCGGTTCGACCGCATTGGGATTAAACGAGCCTTCGGCCACTTCCTTCTTAAAGAGGTAGGTGTCAATGGCAAGATAAATCGTGAGCAGAATCGCGAGCGTCACCAAAAGCGGCAGGATCAAATGCTGCGCCGTCCAGAAGAACGTCACTCCGCGCAGGAAGCCCAGGAACAAAGGCGGATCGCCCAGGGGCGTCAAACAACCGCCGATATTGGCCACGATGAAGATGAAGAACACGAAGGTGTGCATCTTGTAGCGACGGCCTTCGTTGGCGGCCAACAGCGGACGAATCAGCAACATGGCAGCACCGGTCGTACCCATAAGGTTGGCGACAAAGGCGCCCACAAAGAGGATGCCGGCATTGACGATCGGACGACCGACGAAGCTACTGCGAATGTGAATGCCGCCGGCCACGATAAAGAGAGCGCCGACGAACAGAATAAAGGGCACGTAGTCGCCGATCATGGCGTGCGCAACCGAGCCGACGGCCACCTCTGTCGGGAAGGCCATGAAAATCGGGATCACGCAGCTCAACCCCCAAGCAACGGCGATCTTGCCGTAGTGGTGGTGCCACAGGTTGGGAGCGATGAGCGGCACAAGGGCAATGGACAAAAGAATGCCCGCAAACGGAATTGCCCAAGTAATGGCGAGTTCCGCACCGTTGAGACTTGCTGCCGAAGCTAGAGACGGCAGAAGCACTGCTGCGGTTGCCAAAAGTGTTTTAAGTGCATGCATTGTCTTTGTTTCTCCGTGCACTGATCATTTTGAAGGCGTGTCTGAAAATGTAAAACACACATTCAAACACAAGTCTTGTTGATTTTAGCCAAAAGTGCGGAATCTGTTTACAAAAATTGCCATCGAATCTCAGAGTCAGAACATTATCCACGCACCTTGCAAACAGGTGCCTGCACGTCTCAAAAACGTCAAATCGGCCGACCGCAGGAAGCAATCGACCGATCCATTGTCGCCAATAGCGACGTTACGCAAACGAAACATCAGGGTTTGGAAGAACCGACAGGGGCGCCAGGATCCAGCCCAAACACCTGCCGCAGGTATGCAAGATAGGTTTCGTCCTCGCACATACCCTTGCCGGGCGTGTCGGAAATCTTGGCTACCGGCTGACCGTTGGCTCGCACCATCTTCACGACGATATTAAGCGGCGTCGGGCCCAGATCGTTCATCAGATTCGTGCCGATGCCAAAGCCGACGCGGATGCGGTGATTGAAGCGCCGGTAAAGCGCAATCACCTTGGGCACTGTGAGCGCATCCGAAAAGATCAGCGTCTTGCTTCTCGGGTCGCATTTGTTGGCCGCATAGTGAAGGATCATGCGCTCGCCCCAGCTCTCCGGATCGCCCGAATCATGCCGTGCACCGTCAAAGAGCTTGCAAAAGAACATGTCGAAGTCACGCAGGAATGGCTCCGTACCGTACACGTCGGAAAGAGCAATCCCCAAGTCGCCGCGATATTCCTTCGCCCACATTTCAAAGCCAAAGGTCTGGCTGTCGCGCAAACGCGGACCGAGCGCCTGGCAGGCCTGCAGATATTCGTGCGCCATCGTTCCAATGGGAATGATGCCGAACTCCTTGGCATACATGACATTGCTCGTGCCCGCGAAGAACGTCGGACCGAGTTCTTCGCAAAGCACCTTGATGACTTTGCGCTGCCAATCCCGGGAGAAGCGGCGGCGCGTGCCGAAGTCGCTGATCTTGAGATTGCCGTTGTCGGGTTCGTTCTTGATCCAGCGGATTTTTTGGTGCAGTCTCGCCATGCCCTCTTCCTCATCGGGTTCGGGAACGGTATGACGGAAGTAGACCTCGTTGACGATCGCAAGAATCGGAATCTCAAAAAGAATCGTGTGCAGCCACGGTCCTTCGATCACGATGTCGATGCCGCAGGGCATTTCGGAACTGGGCGTGACGGTGACGTACTTCGACTTGAGATGAAAGAGACTGAGGAAATCCACAAAGTCGCTCTTGATGAAGCGAAGACTGCCGAGATAATCGAGCTCGTCCTCCTTCATCGTCAGCGCGCACAGGTGCTCGATTTCCTCTCGAATCTCATCGACATAAGGACTCAAATCCACGCCTTCGGTACGGCAACGAAAGCGATACTTCACGTTGGCGTCCGGAAACTGATGCAGCACGCACTGCATCATCGTGAACTTATAGAGGTCGGTATCGAGAAGCGAATCAATAATCACTGTAATTTGTCCTGACTTCGGTTCTCGTTCACAGCGTCATCAACGAGCGAGAAATCTTGTAAACATTGGAAGCTAAAAGCTCTTCGTGGTTCGGCGGGAAGGGCTTTGGGTCGACAGCAGCCGCGCGCTCACGCCAACCGGCGTCCGGCTCGAAAGTCAGCTCCTGCAGCATCTGATCGACTTCTTCCGGCGCATTACAGCAGATAACGGCATCGCACCCGGCTTCAAGCGCCTTCCGGGCTCTTTCTGTGAGTGTACCGCCCCCTGCGCCCTTCATCGACAAATCGTCCGAAAAAACAAAGCCCGGAAAGTGCAGTGTATCGCGCAGCAATCCCTTGAGAATGCGTTTAGAGAAGGTTGCGGGAACTTCATCGTAAGCCGGATACACCACGTGCGCCGTCATGACGGAAGCCAGCCCGATGCCCATCCAGGTATAGGGTTTCACATCGGCGTGTTCGATACGCGAAACCTCTCGGTCGTCAATCGGCAGCGCCACGTGGCTGTCGGCAGCCGCGTAGCCGTGACCCGGGAAATGCTTGCCGCAATTGGCCATGCCCGCCATGAGCATACCGTGGCTGAGCGCTCGGGCCAGACGCGTCACAACACGGGGATCGAGCGCAAACGAACGCTCCCCGATGATTTCGCTCTGCCCCCAATCGAGGTCGAGCACAGGGGCAAAGGTAAAGTCAACGCCTGCCGTGCGAAGTTCGGAAGCCATCACGAAACCGGCAGCCGTCAGCGATCGGGCAGCCGCTTCCGGATCGTCCTTGTAGGCTCGGCCGTAGGCGCTCATCGCCGGAATTTCGGTAAAGCCCTCGCGGAAACGTTGTACGCGGCCGCCCTCGTGATCCACCCCGATCAGAATACCGGGCTTGACGTCATGGATGGCGCGGCAGAGTTTTTCGAGCTGCACTCGATTTTCATAGTTGCGGGTAAACAGAATGACCATGCCCACGAGCGGATGGGCGATGCGCTTTACCTCCGCTTCCGACAGAGTCGTTCCGGCAATATCACAAACAACGGGACCGAGCATGTTTTGTTTCCTTTCTTACTTTTGGTTCATGAGCGCAATTTGCTCGCTCGCGCGCAGGCAAACGGCGTTGTAGCGGCCAACCGTTTCGGTCATGCCGTACTCAAGCGCCTCGCTGATCAGCGCGTGGCCGATTGAGACCTCGGCGATGCATTCACAGGCAACGAGCAAATCCTGCAGATTCGTTAGACTGAGATCGTGGCCTGCGTTCACTCCGAGACCGACCTCACGGGCCGCACAAGCCGCCTGCGCATATTTCTCGAGCATCGGGCCGACGGCGGCTGTGCCGCAGGCCGCGGCATAAGCTTCGGTATAAAGCTCAATGCGATCAGCGCCAAGGTCCTTGGCAAGTAAGATCTGTTCAGGATCCGGATCCATGAATAGGCTCACGCGGCAACCTAGAGCCTTGGCCTCGGCAATCAGCGGGCGCAGCTTTTCGCCTTGTTCCGTCAGATTAAAGCCGTGATCGCTCGTCTTTTGCGACTCACTGTCGGGCACAAACGTCACCTGATCAGGACGAACTTCGCGAACGAGCTCCATCAAGTTCATGAAAGGATTGCCTTCGATGTTGAATTCGCGACCGGGCCAGTTCTTGAGAAGCTTGGAGAGAGCCGGAACATCATCGCGGCGGATATGGCGTTCATCGGGGCGCGGATGAACCGTCAGACCGGCGGCCCCGGCCTTAAGCGCCACGGCGCCGAAGAGCGTAACGGACGGCGTATTGCCGTCGCGTGAATTGCGGATGAGTGCAATCTTGTTGAGATTGACAGAAAGTTTGGTCAACATAAAAGAAGCTGCCGGCAAAAAACAGCGTTATCGGTTCTTTACTTTCACTCAGCAACCGAGTCGCCCGTCTTTACCTAATGTGTCAGATTTGCGACCAGATTTCCAGAGTCTTTCGGGTCTTCAGACCCGTGTCGCCAACATAGTAGCCGATTATGAGGCGAAGAACGTCGCGCACCTCTCGCAGATCGGCACTCGGGGTGATTTCGGCTTTGGCAATGGCCAAGGCCGTGCTCAGGCTCACTGTTTTTTCGCCTTCACAAAGCTCATTGATGCAAACCAGTTCGCCCTGGCGAACCGTCCAGATGCCGCCCTTTTCAATCTCTTCGACCTTGGAAACCTGGCTCCATCCGAGCGAATTAAGGAGCTTGATTTCAAATGTGCGCAGGGCCGCAGAAAGTTCTTTGCCGTCTTTGAGCGAAACCTCGCTCAACACCTTCAGATAGTCGTTGTAGAGTCGAAGCGAGGAGTCGCTTCGCATCGTCAGGCGTAGCACCAGTTCATTAACGTAGAAAGCCGACACGAGTCCCTCGGGGTCAATGGGCGTCATCGGCCCCATCCAGCGGGCATCAGTGAGGTTTTTGATGTCTCCTGCGCCGGAAAAGCTCACCACAAGCGGGACAAAAGGCATGATGATGCCGCGAAAACGACTCGAAACACGTTTGGCGCCCCGCACCACAACCGTGACACGGCCATGCCGTTGAGTGAGCAGTTCGGCAATGACACTTGTCTCCCGCCATGGTTGGGTAGAAAGCACAAACGCCGCTTCGGAACGCACGCGCACCACGGGTGTACGTTCCGGAGAACGGGATACAGTCGCTGCGGCCATATGAGAAGAATCAGTCGCCGTAGCCGAGGGACTTCAGAATGCGGGCGTCGTCGCTCCAACCACGGCGCACGCGGACCCAGACTTCCAAATGCACGCGCTTGCCCAGCAGTTCGGCGATGTCGGCTCGGGCCAGTCGGCTGATTTCGCGCAGTTTGGCTCCCTTTTCACCGATCACGATCGGTTTGTGGCTTTCGCGGTTCACCCAAAGCGAAGCAATGATTTCGGCGCCGTCGTCGGTTTCGTTCCAGCGCTCGATCATCACGGCAAGTCCGTAAGGCAGTTCGTCACCCAGAAGACGGAATGCCTTTTCGCGAATCGTTTCGGCCGCTATGAAGCGAGGCGACTTGTCGGTATAAAGATCCGCATCAAAAAAAGGCGGAGAAACCGGCAACAGCTTCTTGATCTCGCCCTTGAGGTCGTCGAGCATCTTGCCTTTTTCTGCGCTCACGGGAACGATGGCGGCAAAGGGAAACTTCTGCATGGATTCGGCCATGAGCGGCAGCAGACGTTCCTTATCCTTCACAAGGTCAATCTTATTGAGCACCAGGATCACGTTCTTGGCTTCCCGGTCAAGAAGCTTCAAAACGAGCTCATCGTCACTTTTCCAACCGGCAGCATCAATCACGAAAAGCACGGCCTCGACATCGGCCAAGGCGGTGCGAACTGTACGGTTCATGTGCTTGAGAAGCTGCGAGGTGTGCTTGGACTGGAACCCCGGCGTATCCACAAAGACGATCTGAGCATCGTCGTCCGTTGCCACACCGAGCACACGGTCGCGCGTCGTCTGAGGCTTTTTCGAGGTAATCGAGACCTTTTCGCCCACAATCGCATTGATGAGCGTCGACTTGCCGACGTTGGGACGACCGACGACAGCGGTGTATCCGCAGCGGTAGTCCTCCGGAATCTCTTTTTTATTGCCCATGCCGGCAGCAGCCAGCATCGCTTCAAAATCGTTGTCGCTCATCGAAATTCGGCGCGGGAACCACTGCATTCATGCAGGGGAGGAAGCGCCGCCTCCTTTCTAAATTCTGTTAAGTAGGTAGTTCGAGGTTCCAGCAGCCTCAACTTTTTGCAGCTGATACCGGCGGAAATCCGCGTACCGTCAAGCCGGCGCACATCAAAACTTCCCGATGTCCTTCGCCCAAAGATGAAT